>Ga0210009_1000874_pt1 | contig 29420 bp, 33 predicted proteins | sample CryGeyCG2114_065_FD_185457 | JGI IMG/M metagenome (GOLD analysis project Ga0210009, IMG submission 185457) | Groundwater microbial communities from aquifer - Crystal Geyser CG12_big_fil_rev_8/21/14_0.65 (SPAdes) (version 2) | ecosystem: Environmental > Aquatic > Deep subsurface > Groundwater ...
AATCTTCCTGATGAGATTATAGTGTACTCGATAGAATGCTCATAATTCTACATAGCACTCTTCTTTTCTTTTTCATTTGGTCTCTTTCATTTTTTGTTTATACTTGGAGTATATCTCCTTTCTGATAAAAGGAGTAATCTTCGTTAGGCTGTGCATACTGGAAAAGGATTATGAAGTTAAAATTCGCGACTGGACTTGCGTATTTTACTCGTAATTCTTTTCTACACAACCTGATTAAGTTTTACATATGATTGAAATATTCAAATATTAGTAAGTAATAATTTGAATTCCAGTAATATACCTTCGTGAACCTTAATTAACTTGTTTATTTGATCTCAATCAAGTATGTTAAGGCAATGGAATGATATTATCGACTCGGTAAAGATTTATATGAACTAAACTATGCCTATTTTACTCGATAGAGAAGCTATACAATCTACTATTCATAAAACTCTCGCTCCAAAACTTGGAACGGGAGTTTTGACTCCTTTCTGAGAACAAGATAATGCCAGAAAGGCTTTCAAAAATGCAATGGAATTACTTCCAGATTATATTTATAAGAATTATTCAAAAAGTGACACTTTGACTATTGGTTTCATACAATGACTTCATAGATTATTGTATCCAGAGGGTACCAAGGTGGTCATATATCGAGATGGAATATATCACTATAATACTCCGGGCGAATGGAGACTATATAACGATAAAACCGAAGAAGATAATCATCCACATTCGGAGCAAATAAATATTGAGAGTGATATGATTGCCTTTACGTGTGATTATAACTTGATAGAAACAAAAAAAAGAACTGATGTATTACAATATTATTTTGATTTTCTCAGGGTTCACCCCTTTGCTGACAGTAATCTCACAGTTATATCTATAATTCATGATTTAGAGTGTAAAAAATATGGTTTTGAAACTATGGATCTTCTGCAAATTAGATTTGAAGATCGTAAATTCTATCTTTATTTCCTTTATTATTATGAAAATAATAAAAATAAGATGGGAATCTTGGATGAGATTATCAAGCTTATTGATGATTTTCATAATAAAAAATTATCACAAAAGGTAATAGATGAAAAAGACAAAATCATAATAAAAACAACCACGGAGCTTTTTTGAAAGAAAATACCTTTGGTTTTTGATCAAAAGGATATTCTCGAATTTGGCAAAAAACTCCACCCCCATTTTGAAAAGGAATGAAAACAATACCTCGTCAGGCAGGTGATGCAGAATATTTTCCATCCCTATTTTCTGACGAAATCTCAAGAGGTTCAAGAGAAATGTCGCGGACAATTTGAACAGCATATGGAAATCCTCACGAAATATGTGATGGATGAATATATAAATAATCCTGATGGACTTACCATCGAATGTATTCGAGGAATACATAAAAATATCTATGGCGGACTTACAAAGATAAAGGTTAAAACAACCGGATGAGAAGAGGAATATATGACCCCCGGAGAATTTAAGACAAAACCGAATGGTATATCGAGACTTGATAATCCTTGAACTTATCTCTTTTGCACACCACCAGAGAAAGTAGTCGAAGAGTTACAGAAACTCCTCTCATCTCTTCATGAATGAAATGAGAATATTTATAAGAAAGTTATTCAGCTTTTCCTGACTTTTACTGAAATTCATCCATTTCCTGATGATAATGGGAAGATAGGAATGATGCTCGCCGATTTGATCCTCATAAAAAATGATATATATCCGTTTTTTATGTCATCATTTAAACTTGCTAATAAACAACGATTTTACGAGATGATTCAGGAATATTCTCACGGATCCGAGAAAGATATGGTTCCTTTCTATGCAATGATAGCGGAATCATATGCAAGTCTCTATGAACAAAAATGAATGGCAGATTTTTTATAAAAGATAACCTCCCTAAAAATTAAATTCAATTCCCAAAACGTTTGGGAAGTTTTTTGTTAATTCTTCAAGATTTTTCTCAGGATTCATAATTATTTCCCATCTAGTACTTTTGCTGTTCGTAATTTTGAGAGAATTACCACATCTCCTGATTTTCAAGGGATTCCCGTGATGTAAGTTACACTATCTGGAATTACGTTTCATTTTCGGAGCTTTCTGTATAAACCTTGTTTAGTATCAGATTCTTCAGCTGTTCTGTATCATGTTTTTTTCAGTAACTGAATATATTTATTAAGTTCGTTTTTTGCTCAGGAATAATATATATTTTCATCCATATTGTCCAATAAGATTTCGAGGTGTCTTTGATAGGCTTGTGGATTCGGATCGATTTCATTGAGTATATCAAGTATTTCCGTAATTTCGTCCGAAAGAGCGGGTGATATTATGGTTGGCATATTGTTTATGGATTAGGAATATTGTTTATTCGATAAAGGATATCTCTTAGTGTATCGGTATTGTCTCAATCAATTTGTAAACCTTTCTCTCGTCGAAGAGTTTTTACTTCCATCATGGTAGTTTTTATTTCAGAAATGATTCGTCTATCGAATTTTCATCAGCCGTCTATCCATCCTCTTAATCTTCCTCTGTCAGGATACTGTTCTAAATATTTTACGAGATTATTTATATTTCCAAACATATCTTTAATCCATTGATTTGCATTTTCATTCACCGCTTTGATAACATTAGGGGTTTCATTCTGTTTAACACCTCGGAAAATATGTTCAAAGTTTTGTTTTGGATCTCGAAGTTTCGCGAGTTCAAAATTCATAAGCTCTCCATATTCTTTTGGGGTCTTTTCGAGAATCTGTGTGAGTGCGAGTGGATCTACAATCTCAGTCTTACTAACCAACTTTATATTTTCATTTGAAGGGCTTAATTTCCTTCTCTCTCCCACTGCTCCCCGTTGTCCACTAAATGCCCTATAATCTCCTAAATTCAACTCATTATTTCCGTTTCCGTTCGTTACTTTCGTATGTATTTCTTTTCATTTCAGAATCACTTTGTCTATAATTTTTGTAACCCCTTGATTTCCCATTGTAATTTCACTTGAAATGGTATTCATTTTTGATACTTTGTCCAATCCTTTCACTCCGATTACCGCTGTGGCAACGAAGGCCAGTCCTTCTCAGGTGAATCTCGCACATTCTTCGGGGGTCATATTTAGGATTCCTTTCACTTGTTCTTTCCAGTAAGTGGTTGTGGTATCTATTACTTCGTTTTCTTCTCCGTTTGAGAGTTTTCCGAGAGTTTCTCATAGTATCTTTCCAGTAATATCCAATCCAGTTCGTATTCACTCGGTATCTTGCACGAGCTTGTTTGTGAGTCCTCATTCTTCCCCGTGTATTGCTTCGGCAGTGGTTTCTCCTATCCAAGTTCCTGTTCACTCAAAGAGATCTACTGTTCCAGTTATCGCTCCATTTACTCATTTTTCCCATCCATCCCAGAGCGCTCCGCCGATATTCTGGGTTTTTTGGAATACACTCATCTTTTCCTGTGTTCATTTTCGTACTGCCTGTTTTGCTCATTCTAATTTCTCTCCGAGTCCAGCAAGTTCGATATCGTGCTGTTTCAGAAGTATATCTATCCGATTCACTAGTCCTTGGAATTCAACATCCGTAAGTGTATTTCGTTGTTCCTTCGTATAATTACGAGCAAATTCCTTAATCCGATTCTCATTTCTCCCATCAATAACTCCATCGCTTTTGACATCGACCTGAAGGAGTGTATTCTCATATGCAGAGAGAGTTTCGGACATAGTATATTTGTTTTTGTTGGTATACGTACCAATATTACTCTATTTCCCGTGAAAAGTAAAATATCTGTCATCCTTATTATTAAAAATAAGCCTCCGAAGAGGCTTATATTGAACAGAAATGAGGAATTATTTGCAATCCTTATATTCCACTATTTTATCTTCTTCCGAATAACGATCATACACGCCCAAGGTATATGTTGTTCTTTTTTCAAGACAAACACCATCCTTGGTAACCATCTTTTCGTGAAGAATTCGACCACCTGTTTCAGATGGCTGAGTTTTTTGAATGATTGCATTATGTTGAGGTTCCATGTCGGCTTGGATTTTGGCTCGTATCATGGGAGAGACACCAAGTACCAATCCCAATGACCCAAACATAAAGACTAGACCGATGAATGAATTAATTACAACGTGACTGAGGCGACTAGGGTTCCCGAAGCCATTATTTTGAATCCACTCCCTGACGATTCCCATTATGTTTCTCCTTCCGTTGAACCGATTAAGAAATATTTGTTTGCCCAAAACGAAGAACCATTAATTTCTAAGGTTCATTTGTCTTTGTTGCAATGTAATATATATACTAAAATTAGTTTGTCAATACTCGTTCTTAGAATGACGCATTTTTTCGTTTGCAAATACCGAAAAAATCGGTATATTACCGCACAAATTACCCGATAACTATATTTTTGTATGTCCGAGAATCTTACTCCAGAAGAACTCGAAAAAATCGTAGCGACAGAAGAAGAGACGGTTGTTTCAGAAGAAACTTCAGAAGACTCAGACGAGCTTCCTCCACCATTTTCTGGGACTGCTCTCAGTTATGACGGAGATGCGAATCGTTCCATCGTTGAAGAAATGGAAACCTGCTACCTCGATTATGCGATGTCGGTTATCTGTATGCGTGCCCTTCCCGATATCCGCGACGGTATGAAACCAGTTCATCGACGTATCCTTTATGCTATGTACGATGGCGGAGTTCGTGCGACTGGTAAACACCGAAAATCTGCTCGTGTAGTCGGAGATGTTCTCGGAAAGTATCACCCACACGGAGATAGTTCTGTATACGAAGCAATGGTTCGTATGACTCAGGATTTCTCTATGCGTTATACGCTCGTCGACGGTCAGGGTAACTTCGGTTCCATGGACGGAGATAGTGCCGCTGCCATGCGTTATACCGAAGTAAAGATGGCGAAGCTCGGAGAGCTTATGCTTGCCGATATCGATAAAGATACGGTTGATTGGAGAGATAACTACGATGCTTCAACCAAAGAACCGAGTGTTCTTCCGACGCGCGTTCCGAACTTGCTTCTGAATGGTTCCGTTGGTATCGCCGTAGGTATGGCAACCAATATCCCACCACATAATCTCTGCGAGGTTATGGATGCTCTCAATTTCATCCTCTATCATCCAGCTCCAGAAACCATTACTATCGAAAATCTTCTCGATTTCATCAAAGGACCAGATTTTCCAACCGGAGGTATCATCTACAATAAAAAAGACATTCTCAATGCGTATGCAACGGGGCGAGGTTCCGTGACTATGCGCGGAGTTGCGACTATCGACGAACTCAAGAACGGAAAACGGGCGATTATCATCACCGAGATTCCGTACCAACTCAATAAAAAATCATTTATCGAGAAAATCGTCGAACTTATCCAAGAGAAAATCATCGTCGGAATCTCCGATCTCCGTGATGAGTCCAAGGGTCTCGGAGACGTTCGTATCGTTATCGAGATGAAAAAAGATGCTTTCCCGAAAAAGATTCTCAATCAACTCTACAAACTCACACAACTCCAGACATCATTTGCCTTCAATATGATCGCGCTTCATGATCGTGGAATCCAACCAAAACTCTTCAATCTCCTCGAGATTCTCGAAGAATTCATCGTACATCGACGAGAAGTTATTGAACGACGAACTCGTTACGAACTCATGATTGCCGAAGCCCGAGCTCATATCCTCGAAGGATTGAAAATCGCTCTCGACAATATCGATGCAGTTATCAAAACCATCAAGGAATCTGGAAGTAAAGAAGAAGCTCATGATAATCTTATGAGCCGATTCGGACTCTCTGACAAACAATCTCAAGCGATTCTCGAGATGCAACTCCAGAGACTTTCCGGACTCGAACGCAAGAAAATCGAGGACGAACTCGCAGAAAAACTCCTGCTTATCGCAGATTTGAAAGATATTCTCGCGAAACCAGAACGTGTGAATACGATTATGGGAGAAGAATTCATAGAAATCAAGGACAAATACGGAGATGCCCGACGAACCGAAGTTCAGACGGGAGCTATCGGAGAATGGAATCCGAAAGATACTATCCCAAACGAAGAAGTGGTTATCGCTCTTTCCAAGAATTCTTACGTGAAACGTATCAAGGCATCCGCTTTCCGTACGCAACGTCGTGGAGGAAAAGGAGTCAATGTCGCAGTCAAGGACGAGGACGAAGTAAGAATCATTCTCTCGACGAGCAATCACTCGGATCTTCTGTTCTTCACGAACACTGGTCGAGTATTCTCGCTTCCAGCATACGAGATTCCAGAAACTCAGAGAACTGCCAAGGGTCAACCGATTATCAATCTCCTTTCTCTCCAGAAAGAAGAGGAAATCACCGCTATTCTCGATCTCGCAGCGGTACAAGGAAAACACTTCGCACTCATTTCCAAGAAAGCGGTGATTAAACGAGTCGATATGGAAGACGTGAAAAACATCCGAACTTCTGGACTCATCGTTATGAAGCCACGCGAAGGCGACGAACTCGGTTGGGTACGTGTAACTAACGGGGATGATAACATCCTTATGGTTTCTAAACATGGAAAAGCTATCCAATTTAACGAGGACGATGTTCGAGTTATGGGACGTGGAGCTGCCGGAGTTCGCGGAATGCGAATCGCCGAAAACGACTCCGTAGTCGAAGCGGATGTTGTCAGTGAAAACGACAAATACGTCTTCACCGTGACCGAGAACGGAATGGGAAAGATTACCAATATCGAAGAATACCGAGAACAGGGACGAGGAGGTTCTGGAGTCAAAGTCGGAGCTATGACCGAGAAAACCGGGGACGTTATCGGAGTAAGTCTTCTGAGTGAAGAATCACGCAAGGACGGTGAAGTTATGCTCATCTCCAAGACCGGTCAAACCGTTCGAGTTCCACTCAATGGAGTCCGTACAACCTCTCGTGTTACCCAAGGAGTTATACTTGCCAAACTCAAGGATAAAAAAGATTCCTTCACGACAGCAACTGTTATGAAAAAAGGCGAAGAAGAGGAAGAAACCATTGAAGAAAAGACAGAAAATACCGAAGTATAATTATCTTTAAAAAAAAACTAAAAATCCTAGAACTTTTAATATTCTAGGATTTTTAATTGCATTTTTAAAATGAAACTTGAAATCAATAACAAATATACCATAATAACAGAGTTATTATTTTTTATCTTTTATTCTTCATGAAACTTACAAATAATCTTTACTCTCGACTCTCTCTTATAACTTGTATCACCATAGTTACAGGATATGCCTTTGTTTATGCTTGGACTAATTTTACACTCACAGATGCAGAAACAGGAAAACCACTGACAAGCACTCTTATGCAAGCAGTCATGAATAATATAAATGAACTGAATGGAAGATTTGGAACCCTCACTGCTGGACAATGGTGTACGAGTGATGGAACAAAAGTAAATTGTACGACAAATGCTCCTCTAGAGGGAGTTGGAGTGAATCAGACTTGGCAAGATATGACAAGTAGTCGAGTAGTAGGTACTATCTATACAAATACTACAGATAAGCCAATTATGGTATATGCATCTTTTCATGTGTGGTGAGTGAATAGTGAGTTCATTACATGCAACGGTGGGTGGAGTCGCAATCGGTGCTGGGAGTAATGCAGGAATTGGAGGTGGAATAGGTTTTATATCTTTTATTGTTCCATCAGGAGCAACATATCAACTTTCACAAAACACAGTTGTTACCGCTACCCTAGAAAAATGGGTTGAACTTCGTTAATTTTTCTGCTTCCTTCCAAATTTCTGAGCAATCCGTTTCGCTTCATTCTTTCCAAGTTTTTCTTCAAGAACGAGATTTAGTTAAGCACTCTCATAAAAAAGAGCTGCATCGTACTGGAGTCCTCGTTCTTTTTTATACTGATAATCAGAATAGTTTCCATAACTCACAGTCATTTCATTATTCGCAACGCTCCAGAGTTTGGAGGGAATTTTTATTAGGGAAAGAACCGATTTTTTAGGGAAATATCGTGAAATTATCTATTGAAAAAACAGTTTTTTTGCGTATGATGAGTCAGTAATCCATAATAAAAACAGATATGCGGGAAACTAATATGAAACATATCCAAGAAATCGAGCGTCTCAAATATTCAGGGCTTTATGCTGATGCGAAAATCAAGGTACAAGAATACCTCCTCCAACACGCTGACGATTATCGACTTTATGAAGAACTCGCCGACATCGGACTCTACGAAGGAGATATAGAAGCTGCAGAAACTGCTCTCAATGCTGCTCAACGCCTCCATCCGGAATCTGCAACCGGTATGTACCTTATGGGATTCATCCATATTTCCAAGAGCAATTTCCGCATCGGAGTCGAACTTCTCGAGAAAGCCAATGAACTTTTCCCGAACAATCCGGAGATTCTCCGAAATCTCGGATGGGGTTACGCTATGCTCGGAAACCCAAGCAAAGGAGTTGCTGTTATGAAACGAGCTCTCAATCTCTCACCAGATGACGAACTTATTATGGAAGATCTCGGAGTTACTCTCATCTCAGAAGGAAATATCGAAGAAGGAGCTTCTATGCTCAAAAAAGCTGGAAAAGAATCCCGTCTCGACGAACTCAAATTAATGATGGGAATGTAATGATACATTATAATTTATAAGCTTTTCTATTTGTGTCCTTCAAGATAAGCAACATTGTTGATTACAATCAATTCATAGCACTCGATATAGGAACCTCGAAAATCAAGGTTCTTATTTGTTCGATTGAGGGATGAGAATTAAAGATTCTCGGTTCTGCTATTATGCGGCAGAGTAAGAAAAATATTATCGATGGAGAGATTGCCGATCTTTACGGGATTTCCGAAACCATCAAAAAGACTATCAGCAAAGCGGGAGAGAAACTCGATGAAATACCAAGGGATATTGTTATTTCCCTCGGATCGGTTCTGACTTTCTCAGATATCATCCATATGAACTACATCCGGGAAAATCCAGAAAGCCCCATAACTATGGAAGAGATTGATAACATTGTTAAAAAAGTAGAACACACTTCGCTCGACCGGGTAAAAGGGAAAATCCGAGAAAGAACTGGTATCATAGAATCGGAAATGAAACTCGTTACCACCTCCATTATCTCCATTACTGTGGATGGGAAAAAACTCGGAAATCCTATCGGTTTTACTGGGAAGAATATAAAACTCGGGGTTATTAATGTTTTTGTTCCGCTTTCATACGTCAATATGATTCAAAATATCGGACGCGGACTCTCGAAAAATATCATATCGCTCATCCCGTCTATTATCACACTTCCGAAGCTTCTTGAAGAGAAGAACGAGAATTTCGATTTCAATTGTTGCATCGATTTCGGTGCTTCGAAAACAACGGTCGTAGTACTCAATAGAGGAGAAATCCTCGGTGGAAACACGATCAATTTCGGATTCGGACTTCTCGAAGAGACATTCAAACAAAAAGAACCGAAACTTGGGTATCTCGACATCGAACATCATATTGCTCATATTGAGCAGACGTACGAAGAATACAGGGAAGTTTTCGATGCCTTTTTCAATATTCTCTTCGATGCGATTTTCGTCGCCATGACCGATATTACCAAACAACTTTTTCTCAAGAATGTTTTCCTTTCTGGATGAGGATCTTCTATATTTATCGAGCAGAAACTCAGGGAATATCTCCAGACGAAAAATATCGGAAATGACATACATATAGAACAACTCATAGAGAGCGATACAGAATGAGCGAAAGAATCCGAAGAACCGGTTTTTCAGACATCGCTAGAGAATATTTCTCCACACGATATAGGGTCGTTCACTCAGGTTTTCTCCCTAGCAAAAGCCACAGAAGAAATGCTCCTTCTGAAAAAAGACCCTATTGCCCGTATACTCCGCTACATAATCTACCGATATGATTAAAAAATGACTTATCATCCATAAATACGAATCCATCATCGAGATATTTGAAAAAATTTCTGAGATGGATTCTTCTGAGATTCAGATCGAGGTCGAGGAAAATAATGCTCTCAATAACTATCTCAATCTCAAACTTCTTCTTTATCGTTTTCCAATGAAACGATTTTCTTTCATCACGAATAATAGCGAATTAAAAAAACTGGGGGAATCCCTCGGGATTCGATTTTTTCAGAAGAACGACGATATAGAATTCGAGAAGGAATACACGAAAAACCATATTCTCCGGCATAATTTCACCTTTTTGGAATACACCCGTTACGAAATAATAAAACTTTTTTCGAAGTTCGTATTTTTTTCCAAGAAAAAAACCCTTTTCTACAAAAACAAGAAAATCTGACAGGATTCCAATGTATTTTTCCTTATTATAGGACTTGTCGCTTCCCTCTCACTCCTCTCTTTCATATTCTATTTCGCGGTATCGAAAACCTATGTGACAATAACGCCGGAACTCGGAATCAAAACGGTATCGAGAAATATCGTATTTACTCAGAAAGAAGCCAGTGTACTCGATAGTAAAAATACAGTCAATGTACGACCGGTACATATAGAAATACCGATGGAATATACATTTAATGTTACATCTATCGATGAAATGAGCACGAAAAATTCGTACGGAACCGTAGAAATCTACAATGAACTCCGACAAGAACAGGTTTTCCGTCCAATGACCCGTTTTATTACGGATAATGGGGTGGTTTTTAAAACTGCCGAATGGATAAAAGTTCCCCCGACACAAACACTCTCGGGAGTGACTGTTATCGGGAAAACCACTACCTCTCTCATAGCTGATACATATGATATGGAGGGGAATATTATCGGAGTTCGCGGAAATATCGAAGAATGACTCACTCTTACAGTTCCAGGGCTCAAGTTCAATCGTGATAAAATCTATGCCAAAACTACAACAGCTTTCGTCGGCGGAATTGATCCGAAAATACATGTTCTTACCGAGAAAGAAGTAACAAGTTTTAAAGAAATCCTCACAGAAAAACTTAAAAGCAAAGCTTTGGAGAAATTAAAGGACACAATCAAAAAAGCAAATACAGAAAATGGTGAAGATTACGCCATTCTTCCTATTAATGACAATATTATTTATACTGTGGGTGATCTTCTTCTAGCAAAAGATGCAAAAATCGGAGACAAAGGTGATGAAGTAACTATCGCGGGGAAAATAAAAATCAGCACGTATACATACGATAGAACGGCTACACTTTTCTATCTCAAAACTATCCTTAATGAGAGTCTTCTGTTCGGTACCGAGAAACTCATAGGAATCAATGATGAGAGTCTTCGTATTACCAATGCTATCTCAAAAACCACCGTTCCTCAATTTTCTCTCAAAGGAACAACGGAACTTGATGCAACTATTTCCTATAATTTCGAAGATTCTTCCAATAATCTCACAAAAAAATTGAAAAATCTCATAGTCGGAACTTCCCCGAAAGAAGCAACTTCCATTTTGCTCAATGATAATAATATCGCGAGTGTAAAAATCACTTTCTCTCCGTTTTGGCTGACGAACGTTTCCAATAATCCGGACAATATCGAGTTCATAATACAAAAATAATATGTATCTTCTCGCTTTCGAAACCTCCTGTGACGATACTTCTATCGCGATATTTCGCGACCGGGAGCTTGTTGCGATGAAAACCCGATCCCAGATCCGGGAACATAATGAAACAAAATGAGTCGTACCAGAAGTGGCAGCGAGACTTCATGCGAATAATATCTTCGGGGTTTTGGAAGAAGTTTTAAATGAAGCAAAGGTAATACTAAAAGAAATAGACATCATCGCCTGTACGGAATTTCCCGGACTTATGCCTTCGCTCTTGGTTGGAATGAGCGTGGCGAAAACGCTCGCGAAAACTCTGGAGAAACCATATATCGCCATCGATCATATCGAGGCGCATATGTTTGCCAACTTCATCTGAAGAGACTCGGATGATATATTATTTCCTTCTGTGTGCTTAACGGTGTCATGAGGACACAACGAACTCTATCTCTGGAAGAGTATGTTCGAACGGGAGAAAATTGGTGAGACGCTTGATGATTCTGCTGGAGAAGCTTTCGACAAGGTCGCGAAAATGATGGGACTCGGATATCCTGGCGGACCGATTATTGGGAAACTCGCAAGCGAATATACCGGTGAATTCCGTTCCATATTCCCAAAAGTGCTTTTGGATAGAGAGACTCACGATTTTTCTTTTTCTGGACTCAAAAGTGCGGTGAAACGAGAGGTAGATAAAAGAATTGAAAAAAATGGTTCTTTGAGTAAAGATGATATCCGGGAAATTGCTTTTGAGTTCGAACAAACAGTCGTGAATATCCTCTCGTATAAACTTTTTCACGCGGCAAAAACATATAACATCTCTTCTGTGGTTCTTGCCGGATGAGTCAGTGCCAATGACCGGCTCCGAGAAACAATAGAACAACAAGCAAAAGAGAGAAATTATCGCTTTACAGCTCCTATCTCCAAAGTATATTCTCAGGACAATGCTGCGATGGTCGGAATACTTGCTTATTATCGTCTAAGGTGAGATATCTAGACGTAATTCTTTCCCGTTTTTATCGAAAAAAAGTGTCGCTTTCTGAAGAGTATCCATAGTTGTTCCGGATCATCATTGGAGTGTTTTTTTCCCGAGAACATTGCGGATTACGAGGGAAGAATACATTTTTTCATTTCATTCGGAAATACTTCCGCTGATACTCATGAGACGAACTTCACTCTCCGGAGAAGCGTTTGTGAGATTGTAGTACTGAATCTCAAAAGAATTGAGATCGGAATCCCCGAGAGATCCGAGTATCTTATACCATCTCTTTTGCAGATTTTCGGGGAAAGAGAATATTTGAACTCCCCCATTTGCTGGAAGTACATACGTTTTTATAGGGGTATCATAGGTGAAAAATCCGAGTTCCCATGTCCCTGTGTTCATATCGGTACTTAATACTTTTCCAGTTCCTGCTACAAAATCGAACAAACAATTCATGGGAGTAGGCTTCTTGTACCAATCGAGATTCGTCACAAACCCGAGAGATCCGCTCTCGAACACTGTCTCATAGGAAGTTATTTCATGTCTTGTTATCGCCCGATCGAATCCATCGAGAGTATTGGACATAACCTTGATTATCGTTTCTGTATCTTGAACTCCAAGCATCCGAGAAAATCATGAGAAAGAAGATACTCCAACAATAGTAATTATCGTAACTACAATAAGAAGTTCGATGAGAGTGAAAGCGGACTTTCAATGATACTTTGTTGCTTTCATTATTTTTATTCGATAGAAACTAAAGTCCAATGAATTGAAGTATAGAGGTTTTTTATATAATTTCAAGAAAAGGAAGGGAAAATAAAAGATTTTCTTATAATATTTGCAAAACAATTTGATTTTCTCTTTCTTTTTTATATAATCTCCCAGTTTTATAGAAATTACCCGTCTTTTGCTATGGAAAAACTTACACTCGTTGCGACTTCTCGTGACACTGAAACAAAGCTCTCTACAATACGTGCGGACAAGAAAGTTCCTGCTGTCGTTTACGGACACAAAATTACTGCTCAAGCTATCACTGTTGGAGCTTCCGATCTTCTTAAGATTTTCAGAAAATCTGGAAAAACTCATATCATCGAGCTTAATCTCGACGGAAAGAAACAAGACGTTCTTATTCACGACACTCAGCGAGCTCCAGTAAGCGGTGATTTCATTCATATTGATTTCTTTGCTGTTTCTGCAACTGAAAAAATTCATGTTCAGATTCCTGTTCATCTTGTTGGTCTTTCTCCTGCTGCACTACAAGGTGGTCTTATCGAACAGAATATGCATATAGTCGAGGTAAAATGTCTTCCAAAAAATCTCGTTGATGCTTTCGAAGCAGATCTTTCAAAACTTGAAAATCTTGGTGATTCTCTCCATGTTAAGGATCTCAGTATCGATACTGCGAAGTTTGATATCCTTTCTGATATTGAAAGTTCTATCGTTTCCGTTCATCTTCCAAAGGGTGTAGCTGAAGACGAAGTTGTAGCAGAAGTTGCTGCTGCAGAAGTTCCAAGTGTTCAGGATGAAAAGAAAGCTGAGAAAGAAGCACAAGCTGAATAATTTTTCCTCTACTACAAAATCCTATAAAGGAGAGCTCTACTCTCCTTTTAGTTTGTTTAAATCTCTCTAAAAATAGAAAAATCCATAATTTTCTTCGTTTTTAGAAAATTTTCCATATACTGCCCCATAATTATACTTCATATCTTTATTTTTCTATGAAAATTGTTATCATTGGATCTACTCCTCTTCGGAGCGATCTTTTTGCTCGAACCTCTGAAGTTCTCGAAGAACTCGGACTTACTGATATCGTCAATATTCGTGAATCGGATGACGAAGCCTATAAGTTAGAACTTGGTATTACAGAAAATCCGGCTCTCTGTATAGAAGAAGAAAGTATTGATTTCAAAGATGTGATTTTTCAAGGAATCATTCCCGAGAAATCAGAAATAAAATCCCTGCTCATATCCATTGTTTGATGAGAAGAAATATCTGAAGATGCTTCATGCGGATCGGGTGGGTGTGGAAGTTGTGGTGGTGGGTGTCATTAAAAACCTCTAAAAAAACTCGTTCTTTAGAGGTTTTAGAACTTAATGTTTTTAAATACCTCCTTATGATTCTCTCTAAACTTTTCGGGTCAAACTGTCGTGCGAAAATCCTGGAAAAATTCTTCATAGAACACTCGGTATCCTGAGATACAACGGGTATTTTCATACGGGAACTTTGCCGAGATATCGATGAACAAATAAACAGTGTACGCCGAGAACTTATGAATCTGGAAGACCTCGGGATTCTCAAATCCCGTGAAGAAAACAAGAAGAAATTTTACAATATCAATAGGAGTTCTCCTATCTGCGATGAACTTTCCGAGATTTTCATAAAAACCTATAATCCTATCGAACCACTGAAAAACTTTTTCAAAGGAAAAAGGAATCTAAGCCTTATCACTATCGCGGATAGTCTCAAACAGCTCACAAATATAAAATCGAATAATATCGTCGATATATTCATTATTGGCGAGCTCGATAAAATCGAGTTCAATAATTTTCTCGAAAAGGCGTTTTTTCGCAGAAAAGTAAAATATGCTGTGATGTCCGAGGAAGATTTCATCAACCGACTCGAATATGATGACAAGCTTGTTCTCTCTATTCTCTCGCAGAAAAACATATCTTTCCTGAAAGATAGCCTCAATATACAAGAGATTATCAGTAAAAAAATCAGAAAATAATAACTCGTCATCTTCAACAAAAAAAATACTCCAGATTAATCTGGAGTATTTTTTTATCTCTATTTCTTTATGAAATGTTTTTGAAAGAAATCTTTTGCTTCTTCAAGTTTCTTCAAGACATTCGCGTCATCTCCAACCAAAAGTTCTTTGGGAGCTACTTTAAGTGTAAAATTCCCTTTGTATCCTCCATCGGAGAGCTTAATAAGGAGACTTTCAAGCGGCATATCTCATTTTCATGGAAGAAGTTCTTCTTTATTGGCAGTCTTATCAGACAAATATACATTATAGATACTGTTTCCGAGAAGCGAGAAAGTTCTGATGAGATCGGTTCCGCTTTCCGGATCGATATTGGAAATATTGAGTGAGGTTTTTCCTGTTATTTTCTTGATGAGAGGAAGCGTCGCATCTTTGTATTCTGGAATGAGAAACAGAAAAGTTTTCGGTTCTACATTGATAATGGCGATGTCGATATCCTTATTGTGTTGTTGTACTTTCGGAAGATACTCAGAAAACCATTCCCCATCTTTATCAAGCCTGTGAGGAGGATAGAAACTCACTACTTTGCTTTCGAGAGTTTTCGCCATCTCGATAATCCGATCTGCTATCTTCGGGGTTATACGACGTTCATAAGCAGTAATGCTCACGACAGGCATATTGAATTCTTTTGAGAGAATGGCAATATATTCGGTATTTTCCGTATCGAAATCAAGAGGATTGAGATCAAGACAAATTCCATCATACTGAGCGTCCCGTGCAAACGAGAATATCCTATGAAGTCCATATCCACGAAGGGAAGATGTCGAAAGAAGAAACATAACAAAAGATAAGTATTGATATAATAAGTTTATTATAGCAGAAAAAAGAAAAAGAAGCAAATAAAACATTTTCTTGACTTTCACATAAAAGTATTCCAAAATAACTGAAATAAGTCTTATTATCTATCTTTTATCCTATGCTTACATCCAGAATAAGAGATGTATCCTCTTCGTGAAATAATCAATTGTCTTTGAATTTCACTCACTCACCATCTTCAGCAAAAACAAGAATTGCTGATAGTGTTTATGCTATTACTTCGAGCAATATTACTTTTCATCCGGAACAAAGCGAAATCGGTGAAAATAATTTCGCTCTGAAAATTTCCTATATGGGAAGAAGTTATTCTCTTAAAGGACTCTATAAAAAAGAGTATATCCGTTCGTTCGATCAGGAAGAATTTTCCAGTACGACGGTTCGTATCATACGTTTCGATAGTATTCTCGCGTTTCGCGACGGTCGCTATGTTTCGGCATTTCTTCCGCCGAAAGACTATAACGAACTTACGAAAAACGCTCAGAATATCCTCTCTGGTCATTGTCAAAGCATTACGATCCATTAGTTCAAACATAAAAATATGAATATAAATATCCTCCGAATTCGGAGGATATTTATATTTTCGGTCGAAAATCCCGTTTGATTTTTATGAGAAAAAACATATACTTCGCCCCATAAAAATCCTTTCCGAAAATTTATAATTCATAACATATCAAACCCTCGTGTCTTTTCAAAAAACCAAACTTCCTCCAATCGAATCAAGTGGTGGAATTTCTCGATTCGATTCTTTCAAGAATCGTTATTCTCTGATGAAAAAACGAAATTTCATTTCCGCGATATTTCTCGGATTTCTTGGAGTTTCTGGAGTTCTTATTGTTTCTTTCGCAACCTTTGCGTACCTTCCTGCATTTCATTTTAACTTCTCGCTTCCTTTTCCGAATGGAAGCGATCTGTTTAAAACAGTAAGTGGAACAGAGCAGAATAAAATCAATATCCTTATAACCGGTATCGGTGGAGGAGAACATGACGGAGCTGATCTAACCGATACGATACTTCTTGCTTCTCTTCAAGGAGAAAGTAAGACTATCTCTCTTCTTTCTATTCCTCGTGATCTCTATGTGGAATATCCGCTCGGAGGACGTGGAAAAATCAACGAAATCTATATGCGATGACTATATGCAAAAGAATCTTCTACGCAAGCTATGAACCGTCTCGGGGATAAACTCTATGAGATTACTGGGGAGAAAATCGATCATTATCTCAATATAGATTTTGATGGATTTTCCAAATTCGTGGATCTTCTCGGTGGAATCGAGGTAAATGTCAAAGAAGATCTCGTAGATACACAATATCCGGATAATAATTGGGGATTTGTTACTTTTAGTATCAAAAAATGACTCCAAACTCTCGATGGTGCAACCGCATTGAAATATGCACGAAGTCGGCATTCGACCAGCGATTTCGATCGATCTCATCGTCAACAACTTGTTATAAAAGCCATAAAAGATAAACTTTTCTCACTCGATATACTCACGAATCCAACAAAGATAAAATCCCTGTATTATGCGGTGGTTTCCCATGTAAAAACCGATCTTTCTATGGGGCAACTCGCATCACTTGCTCTCTTCGGAAAAGATATTCCAACAGAAAATATCCTTGCTTTTAATCTCAATGATTCTTGTTTTCAGGGACTTGCCTACTGTCAACGTGGCGGTTTTCTCTATACTCCAATACGTGAATTTTTCGGTGGAGCTTCCGTACTTCTCCCTGACGGAGCAACTCCTGATCATATCGATTCTTATGCGAGTACTTCTAAATTCGCCAATATTATCTTCAATTATCCCGAAATGTTTTTGGAGAATTTTGAAATCAACGTCATAAATTCTACCAAAACTCCGGGAATTGCCGGAGATATCGCTCTCTATCTGAAAAAATTCGGGTTCAATGTTCCAGAAAAAAATAGTGTCAGCAGTACAAAAGACGTTTATGATAAAACTCAGGTTTTTACTACTTGGGATGAAGAAAACAAGATTGGAATTCCTCCAAATTCCAAAACTCTCGAAGCCCTCTCTCTTTTTGTATTTGCTCCGCAACAAGCAGTTCCTGTAAATAAATACAGCAAGTCTCCGAGTCCGAAAATCGAGGTTGTTCTCGGGAAAAATTATAGAATGGTAACAGGAGAGTAAAATTCCTTGAAAAAATCTGATTTTCCAGTACACTCATTCTGTATTTTATCACCATAAATACCACTCATGACAGGATTTAAAAAAGAAAGAATTAAGACTGGAGCCCTTAAAAAGGCGTACATATCAACAAAAAACAAGAAGAGAACAGGGCGAAAGTACGTGATTTTTTATGGAGCTCTACTTATGTTTTTCTTTGGTTTAGTCTCTGTGTTTGGACTTGCTTTTTACTATCTTCACGATATTCCAGCTATTTCGAAAATTGAAAGTGATGTACTTCCTGAAAGTAGTGTTATATATGATCGTAATGGTGGTGAACTTTACAATCTTTACAATGAAGAGAAGCGTACCTATGTGCCATATGACCAGATTTCCTGATATATGCGGGATGCTATTATAAGTACGGAAGATAAGACTTTTTTTGAAAATCCAGGAGTAGACCTCAAAGGACTTGTTCGTGCAGGATTATATTATCTTATTGGAAAAACAGATAAAGTACAAGGGACCTCTACTATAAGCCAACAGCTTATAAAAAATATGTTTTTTACTTCTGAGAGAAGTACTAATCGTAAAGTAAAAGAAATATATCTCTCGTATGAATTGAATAATAAATATTCCAAGGAAAAAATTCTCGAACTCTACCTAAACAAGATTAGTTTCGGGAATAATGCTTATGGAATAGAAGAAGCGGCAAAAACTTATTTCAACAAATCCTCCAAAAATGTCTGAGTTTTGGAAAGCTCCATTCTTGCATCGCTTCCAAAAGGTTCTTCATATTATTCCCCCTATTCTCATAAAGATCGCTTAATGGGATATTTTTCTGTATATGAAGCCGAAAACCCAAAAGATATCACTCAGATAAATGAAAAGGATTCGCAATACAAAAACCTGACAGAAAAATTCAAAGAATTCTTCGTTGGATTAGAATTTAAACCTCTGACTCAAAGTAAAGTAAGCATCTGTAATGTACAACAGGAGAATCTCAAAAAGAGCTACTCTATTGACAGCTATGGTTGTATTGCTGTCGATTATGGTGATCTTCTTACATTTCTCAATAATCTAAAAGTAGAGGGAATTGTTTCCGAAGTTCTACCCGTTTCAGAAAAAAGTTCAACCGGATCAAGAATCGCTACAAGCACAGTAACACCGAATCCTTCGACCGATACTGTTTCGGACGAAGATAAGAAAACTATGATTCTCGAATACAATACCTGACGCAAGGATTTCGCTCTCGGGCGTATGCTGGAAGATGCAAAAATAAAGCCAACGGAATATCAAAGTGCTTTTGTTCAAGGTCTCGATTTTCAATTTCAGGCATATAAAGAAAATATCAAGTATCCTCATTTCGTTTTTTACGTAAAAGACTATCTCGAGAACAAATATGGAAAAGATTTTGAAGCGCAGGGCGGATTGAAAATCCATACGACTATAGATCCCATTCTTCAGAACAAAGCGGAAGAACTCATCAAGAAACAGGTGGCTATCAATACAACAAAATACGGAGCGAGTTCTGCTGCTCTTGTCAGTATGGACAACAAAACCGGACAGATTCTCGCTATGGTGGGAGGTGCTGATTATTTCGATAACGAGAATGGCGGGAACGTGAATGTTATTACATCTATGCGTCAACCGGGTTCATCATTCAAACCTATCGTCTATTCCCTTGCTATTTCCAAAAATCCCATTGGTCCCGATACTCCAATCTTTGATCTCAAAACCAAATTTGGAGAATGGGAACCGAATAATTATGATGAAAAATTTCTCGGAAAAATGACCGTAAAAAAAGCGCTCGATTATTCCCGAAATATACCAGCTATCAAGATGCTCTATCTTGCATGAGGAGAATCGGCTGTAGTGGACTTCGCGGAAGCTCTTGGAATCAACTCTCTCAATAAAGACGGGGAATACGGAGCACCGCTTGCTATCGGAACCGGGGAACTTAAGCCTATCGAACTTATGCAGGCTTATAGTGTATTTGCCAATGAAGGATACAAAAAAGAAATAAATCCAATTTTAAAGATTACCGATCAGAAAGGGAATCTTATCGAACAATTCATAAATAATCCAGGGAGATCCGTTCTGTCCGATGCAACTGCCTATATAATGAGTACTATTCTCTCGGATGCAGCGAGCCGTCCCTGAGATTTCTGGAACAATGTTTTAACTTTAAAAGATCGTGTTATTGCTGCCAAAACAGGTACATCCAATAAAGACGTAAGCAAAGGAGGAAAAAAGCAGATTCTCCCCCGTGATCTCTGGACTGCAGGATATACACCTCAGATTACTACTGTTGTCTGGGCAGGAAATGTTGATGGTACCGAAACAAAAGGCACCTGTGACGGACTCAATTGTGCAGCTCCTATCTGGCATGATTTCATGGAAGCAGCACATAAGGATCTTCCGAAAGAAGTTTTTGTAAAACCGGAGAGTATTTTTACTGCCACTATTAGTCAATTCTCAGGAAAACTCGTCAACGAAAATACTCCTGAAGAATTAAAAATATCTTCTATTTTTGCTGTGAAACCGACGGAATCCGAGGAATCTTTTAAAACTGTAAAAGTAGATAGTCTCTGTAATGGGAAAATAACAGACAATACTCCTTCCGAAGCCATAAAAACCGGATATATCGTCAATATTAATCCTGTTATCGATGGATATGAGAAAGATTGGGTTTCTTCTATTTCTGAATGGATAAAATCAGAAGATTGAAAGGTGTTCTTTTCTGGAATGAAAAATATCATTGGTTGAGTAAGTGATGAAATCTGTATTCGACCAAATTCCACACTGTCCAATATCACTGTTTCAGTATCATTCAAAAATGGTTGAACCTATCCGCTTGCGAGATATCCTTTCGAAATAAAATACAGTTCGGACAATGCTATTTCCCATTTCGAACTTCTCCGAGATGGAATTCTCGTTCAAAGTTTTCCTTTCCCCGAAACTCTTTCCTGAGATACATATAAAGTTCCTGCTATGACTTTCGGCGATGATTTCCGATGACAACATACACTTGTTTTCCGTGCTATTGATAAATATGGATATTCTGGAGCTTATACGGTCAATGTGACTTTCGAGGATAGAAATCCTGCGACCACTATCACTATAGTAAGTCCCTTGAAAGAAAGTGCTATTACTAGAATCTATGGCGATCAGTATTTCAATCTCCGATTTACCCTTACTCCCGGACAAAATGAAATCAGTAGCGTTAATCTCTATATCGATGGAAATCTTTCCCGCATACTTCCAACTACACTCGAACAGAGCGTTGCAATCAATGAAGAAAAAGATATACTCATAGGAGTTCATACAGCAGAAATAGAAACAATCGATACAAAAATGCAAAAAACAAGAAAATCGTTTCCATTCGAAATTATAGCGAGATAATCATTCCATCCATTAAAAGTTCATCATTCTTTTTATGAAAAAATTTCTCTTTATCTTTATGATCCTCGCAGGATCAGGGATTCTCATCCTTCTTTCTTTTTCGAAAGAAACTCCCGATCAAGAAGAAAATGTCGTAAACATTGATTTCAGCGAATGAGAAAAACTTTATGGTTGGAATCCTGATAAAAAAAGTTTTGAAAAAATAAATACAGAAGGAAATGTTCTAAAAAATACAGACACTCTTTATCGGCATAATTTTTCTCCTATTGATAGTATTTACTATATATCGGCAGATGCAAAGCCTTTTATTGTCGAGAAAAAAGGAGATAAGAATATCGTTACTTTCGGATCAGGAATATTTGTCTGTACTATACAAACAGGTCTGGATGCGTATGAATTTCATTTGAAAGACATAACTCTCATACCGTGAGGAAAAGGAAGCTTTTTCGTTGATACAACACGCACTCAATCAGAAATTTTCTCATTTGATACTTTTCTCAGTACTGAGCTTGTTTCTGGAACGAAACGAACCCCTATTGCCAGCTTTATACTCTTTCCTTCTTTGTTATTTAAACATGATCCAAGAAATACACTTTGACTTAAAGATGCGGATCTTCTTCGAATTTCGATAATTGATTCCATTCGATATGTAGATATAAAAACATCGACGAATTCTCTTTCATTTCCATGAGACAATACTTTAAAGAATAGCGTATTTGTTTCCAGAGTACAAAAAGATATCACCGCTCGAATCCATGCTCTGGTTGATTTGTATAATTCCTTTTTTGAAGAAAACAATAAAACAATTCAGAGTACGTCGTTTTTCGATACCTCAAATACTCTTTTGATAAACGGTTCAAAAAAAGAGATTCTGCTCAAGAATATGCTTATAGAGAATATAAAACAACTTCTCTATAATTCTAAAAATATTCAAGCTCAAAATAATATAAATGATGCTATTGCGGAGATGAAGAATCTGAATCCGAAGGTTTATACCGATGGACTTGCTATCTTAAAACAATATTATTATGTTGTTTCTTTTGCTCATTTTGTCAGCAAGAATGATCTTTTTGATTTCGCCTGACAGGAATCACCGATTCTTTCTCTGACGGAAAAGATTATAACTTCTCGCCCTTTGTCACAACAAGGAGAATATTATACACATTTTTCAGATCTGTTTTCCGTTTATTATTTTCTTGATTTCGATACTGAAAATCTCAATAAATATTTTGAAGATATACTCCAAAAGATTCTTGACAATAAAGTTCTCAAAGAAAATGAATTTCTTCCTTTTGTTTTCTTTGTTACACAGTATCTCTCCAACGGTCCAGTCATTCCAAATGAGGATACTATGAACATAGTATTGCATTTATTTCAGATAACTAATGACTATTATACCTATAATAAATCCAATGGAGCAAAGATTACTACTATTACTTCCACGACATTTTACAATTATACAAAAATCTTTGCAAAATTACATAATATATTTCTCAACACTTTTGTTGATAAGACTCCGACATGACTTCTCTTTAAAAAAGAGTATATCGATGGAAAAAGCACTGTTTTTGAACAAGGCTTCAAGGATGCTTTTTTACAAGTTATCAATAGGATAAACACCGATGCTGAAGAGAAAAAAAATCTTCTCAACTCCAATGAATCTTTTCGTCCATCTTCTCAACTTATTGATAGTTATACTCTTCTCAAGAATACGATCAAATCATTCGAGATATTCGTATCCATGTTTAATAACTATTCAAAATATCTCAATGATTTTCATCTCAATGAAAGCAATAGATCGGCAAAAGGTATTCTTGTAGAAGAAGAAATTAAAATGAGCAAAGAAATACTTACAACTTATTTGCAAAAGTTCAATAATCTCGATATTTCAAGTATTACGGTAACAAATAACTTTCGAGAAGATGGCTTCTATGAAACTCAGGTAACTATTCTTTGAAATGTCTTTCATTTCAATCTCTATGAACAGGACCATATTCTTACTGATATTTCCTTTACTGACGGTTCTGGACAAAAACATTCCTTTCCAAACATCAGTATCCCACTTGACCAAAAAGAAGAACAACTGAAAGATCTCTTTGATGGCGTGGATAATCCATCTCTTAAATATAAATACGATTTCAGAAACTTTTTTGAAACAACATTCCTAAAGGGAGATTCAACAAATACAACAAATCCTCCAGAAACGACACCTTCTCCTATTAATACTTCGTCAGCTTCTCCAGAAATTCAACTCTTCATACAAAAAGAACTTCTCGATAAAGACTTCAAGAATATTGAAAGTTTTCTCTCAATAGGTTTCAAAAATATCGATGCATCCATTAGTAGTGATGGAAATTATGTCATTGATCTCCATGATATCGCAAAAACATTTTCAATAAATGGAACAGTTTTTTCTACAGAATTCAACAGTAAATATACTTTCAATAGACATGCTTTTTCAAGACTTCTTTCAAAGGTAAAAAAAGAAGGTGGTGAGGCTTGATCATATGAATTCAATGGTATTTCCATAGAAATACTTCCAGCACGGATGTCGCTCCTCTCCCTTCCGGATAATCTGAAAGATTTGGGATATTATCTGAGAACAATCAAACAATTCTATACAAATCAACAATCGATTATCATCGACCTTACCGGAAAAAGAGTATTGCTCGATGACATTGTTTTTGTTCCTGATTTTACCACACCATAATTTTATCATTTTCTTACCAATCTCTTATGAAAAAAAATACTTCCGTTAAGATAATCGCGCTCGTTATTGTTATCGGCATCATTGCTTCGTTTATCGCAACTCCGATTATGTATCTTTTGCAGAAATAAAAAATTGCTTTTTGGATTTTTTCCATATAATACACCCGAGTTTTTTCGGAAAATGAAAAAACCAAGATTTTCTTATGAACAATAGCGCTACTTCCTGGATTCGAATCAGAATCTCATGTAATGCTTTTAAGAAAATTAATGTAAGGATCGCTACCGCTATTGATGAACTGTGGTCGTCAATAACATTTTTAGGTTCGCTACCGCTATTTTTTCACTTTTTTATTCTATGGCAAATACTGCCCTTATTAAGGATATGCTCGATAATGCTGTGCATATTGGACACAAGAGACAATTTTGGTCTGCTAAAATGCGCGACTATATTTATGGAATTCAGAATAATATCCATGTATTCGACCTCTACAAAACAGAAGTTCGAATCACTGAAGTAAAGAAAGCTCTTGAGGAAGCTGCTTCCAAAGGAAAAGTAGTTCTTATCGTTGGTACGAAACTTCAGGCTCGTGATGCTGTTAAGGCTATTGCGGAAGAAACTGGAAACTACTACATCAATACAAAATGGGTTCCAGGACTCCTTACAAACTTCCCTACGATCAAGAAACGAATCGCTGCTTACAATCAGATCGAAAAAGATCTCGAAGCAGGTGCTCTTGAAATGCTTACGAAGAAAGAAAAAGCATCTAAACTCAAAGAACTTGATAAGCTTCGGAAAGCGTATGAAGGTATTAAAGATATCAAGAAAACTCCAGATGTTCTCATCGTTGTCGATGGTCATTATGAATCTCTTGCTCTTGAGGAAGCACAGACTCTCAAAATCCCAACTTACGCACTTCTCGGTTCTACTGGTGATATTGACCACTGTACTGATTTCGTTCCATGTAACGTAAACTCTATCAAATCTATCAAATTCGTTCTCGACTACTTCAAGTCTACTATTAAACGAGTGAAAAAGACAGAAGGTGGTCTTATGGGACGAACTGAAAAACTCGCTCCTAAGAGCCCAGTTACAGAGGAAGAATAAAAGATATAAGAATTTCATTTTTTATCAGATTCCGAATCTCATGAAAAATGATGAAGTTCGTATGAAAATCGAGTACCAAAGTGAACCGTACGACTTGTACGGAGAGCGAGGAACACAAGATTTGAATACGAAATTCGCATTTTGCAGAGATTCTATAAATCTCTATCTTTAGAATCTTATATTTTGCTTATGCAGGAAAATCTCGATACTCTTCTCGGTGAAGAGGAAAAAGGTCCAAACAAAGAAGAACGGGTTCTTGGAGCTATCTGTTATGCTCCTTTCGGATGTTTTGCACCACTTTTGATGCAGAAACAATCAGAGTTTCTCTCATTTCATACGAAACAAGGGGGAATAATTTTCGGAGTATTTTTCATTCTCAATATCATTCCGCTTCCTGGTATTTTCGGGATTCTCTTCCTCGTCTATCTTGGACTCGCAGGATTTGCCGGATGGAAAGCATTTAATGGAGAAATGTATTCATACGAATTCATCAATGCACTCATTGAAAAATTTAAGAAATAATAAATACCCCCCTGACAAGGGAGGTGCCCGTAGGGCGGAAGGTTAACCCCCTTAATCCCCCTTGTCAGGGGGACAAACAAATCGTACAGATGTAGCACTGCTACATCTCTGCATTTAATTTTTAATTTAACACTATTATGGTAACTGCTCAACTTATTAAAGAGCTCCGTGAAAGAACCGGAGTAGGAATGTCTGACTGTAAAAATGCACTCGTTGAAACCAATGGCGATATGGATGCAGCTATCGATGTTCTTCGAAAAAAAGGTCTTGCAAAAGCTGCAAAACGTGCTGGAAACGAGACAGGAGAAGGTAAAATCAAAATCGTTATCGACGGATCTGATGCGTATGTTGCAGTAATCGGATGTGAAACGGATTTCGTTTCACGAAATGAAACTTTCGAAGAGATGATTTCTAAGTTCATCGAAATTCGAAAGACTTCTGCTTCCGATGAAGCAGCTCTTGTTATCGCTGAGGAACTCAAAGCTTCTGAGTATACGCTCAAGGTTGGGGAAAATATCGTTATCAAGACTCTTACAAAGATTTCTGGTCCGGTTCTCGCAAGTTATGTTCACTCAAACTTCAAGAATGGTGCTCTTATTGTTGCGAAAGCTGGTTCTGATACAGAAGCTCTTAAACAAGTTGCTATGCACGTAGTTGCTACTCAACCTCAAGTTCTCTCCCCTGCTGATATCTCTGACGAGGTAGTTGCAAAAGAAAAAGAGATTCAACTCGCTATCATGCAAGAGGATCCAAAGAACGCAACAAAACCTGCTGATATTCTCCTTAAGATTATCGACGGGAAAATGACAAAGTTCCGTGAGGAAAACGCGCTTCTTACTCAGCAATTCGTAGTAAATCCAGATCAAAAAGTGAAGGATTTCATCGGAGACGCTATCGTAAGTTTCTACAAGTTCTCAATTTAATAACACAAAAATCATCCCGAACATTCGGGATGATTTTATAGCCCCATAGTTCATCGGTTAGAATTCAGGACTCCAAATCCTGCGAGGTCGGTTCGATTCCAACTGGGGCTGCCAATTAAGACACAAAGTCTCGCCTTATTCAGGCGGGATTTTATTTTGTAATAAATTCTCTCCTACGATTTTATTGACTTCTCAGTTCATTTTCGTATAAATATCTGATAATTGTTATTAATTTATTAATTTTTCCGACATGTCATCTTTTAATAAAGGAATAGTTTCTGGGGTTTCCAAGACAAAAATGAACGAAGGAAAGACAAATATTGAACAATTGATTTTTGCTATATCAAAAATCATTGATTCTATTCTCGAAATAGAAAGACGGATAATATGCCGAATCCAATATCTCTTTTGAAAGAGAGTAAATACAATACTAGATACTTCAAACGTTTCGCAACCGACATCCTATGAACAATCGTCAATCGTGCAACCAACAGTAAGATTTCAACGAACAGAGAAACTTAGCGGAGCTGTAAGTACTGAGGAAAAGAAGCAATACCGAAAATATCGTGAAGATTTGGTAAAAAACCAGAAAAGATCCGAGATTACGAATTTTGCTCTGCGAGAAGGATTTATTTTCGAGCTGTTGACTCAAGTTATGAACGGACTTATCCTGAGCAAGGATAAAGAGTTCGATAAAGAAAGTGTTCGATTGAAAAAATCAAGTTTTGGAACCGTCAATCATCTTATCTTTACATTAAGACAGACCATTATCGGAAGCGCTATTCCAAACAAAGAAGAGATAAAAAGCATACGTTCCATCCTTGGAAACGAGAAAGTAAGAGAGGCTTTATTTAAAGCTTTCAATGAAAAACATCCACATGCTCATATTCAGGCTCTTAGAGCTCCGAATCTCCTTGCTCGTCAGTCGGATATTATCCAATCCCTTATGAAGTCCGATCCGAAGATATTCCATTCCACACTTGATAATCTCTTTCTTCATTTCACTCAATTTTTCCCAGAAAATATGGATATTTTCTTAGATGATGATTTTTCAAAATGAGATTCAAATTATAAAAACGTTGTACAGTTCTCTTCCATCAATCCTACTGCTGTACGAATGAAGCAGAATAGTTTCCTTTGGAATGAACTACTCGTAGGAGAAACAAAACAAGGATTTGTTTTCAATAATGCCCAAGAGTTTCATGCTCTTCGACCGATAGATAGCACTTTCCCTCAAATCACCAAGAAAAATGGTCCACAATCTTATTCTCTCAGGAAAGTGAAAGTCGGGAGCTATATGCAGGAGCTTGCCAAGAAAAGATCTTTCGAACGAATGCTTCGAAGTACTTTCAGAACCGATGAACTAAGGGATTTCAATGCTCGCCCGGAAGTGCGAATACCAGCAGCAATCCTTTTGGACATTATGGACGGGACTCCTATTTCTCATAAAGAAACGAGTTTTATTTCTGAAGTTCTCTCAAATGCAAATTCTATTCAAACGCTTGATACATCATTCAGAAAACTCCAGATAGATTCCCGAATTGGAGATTATAATCTCATTAAGTATCCACATGTAAATACTGATATAATCGTTTCTTTTTTTCAAAATAAACTCAAAGGAAGTGATATTGTTTCATCAGAGATTGTTTGAGATGATTTACAAAATTTCGGATAATCTCACGAGAAACCATATAAAAACCCGCCGCGGCGGGTTTTTATATGCAAAATCTCTAGATTTGCAGTTCCAATAATCATTTTTTTGCATTCTCTAATTTCTCTATGTAATGAGTATTGCCTGTTAGAATATTATTGGTACTCTCTACGATACGACTCAGTTCTCTGGCGATATTCTCATGAAGCAACGACTGAATCATGTCCGGCCATTTTCGGATATTGTGACGACTAAGAATGAGTACTACGGCGGATTCTACTGCAGAGATAACATCAGCACTCCGTTTTCCAGTAAAATACCCTATCGTTCCAAATGAGCAAGTTTCATCTATTTTTGCAAGGGCTTCGCCTTTTTTCGAGACAACCAATTCTCCAGAAAGAAGCGCGAAAAAATGATCGCATTTCAAATTTCCTTCGTTTATGATAACTTCTCATTTGTTGAACTGACGTCGGAGAATCTCGTCTTTCAGTATGGCAGATCTGAGGAATTCAGGCGGGATCCCCTGAAAAGTCGGTGATATCTGCACGAGATGATTTACACTTTCTTTGAAAGTGGTTATGGATTCGAGATTCGGTACTCTCTTACAATCAATAAAAGGAGAGGGTTCTAAAATTCCTGACAACATACGAGTCTTATGATTAAGATATAATTCTTTACAAGACTATACCAAAAATCATTAAATTTTCATTAAAATGAAAAAGTTTTTTATTTCTAAACTAGAAAAGTCCACATTTTATGTGAACTTTTTTAGTTTATATATTTTTAACAAGGAGATTCCTTTCGTTCTTTGAACGGGGAAATAAAATAATTAATTGTACAATATAGGCAGGTTGTGTAGAAAAATTACTTCGTAAAATATCACAAGTTAGGGATATTATAGACAAACAAGATTTTGTTCCAAAAGTTTTTCAAATTTCTCCATCGGTGTCAGGTATTTAAT
>Ga0210009_1000875_pt1 | contig 29392 bp, 28 predicted proteins | sample CryGeyCG2114_065_FD_185457 | JGI IMG/M metagenome (GOLD analysis project Ga0210009, IMG submission 185457) | Groundwater microbial communities from aquifer - Crystal Geyser CG12_big_fil_rev_8/21/14_0.65 (SPAdes) (version 2) | ecosystem: Environmental > Aquatic > Deep subsurface > Groundwater ...
TCGACCATGCTCAGGGGCAGGCATAAAGCACTAAATGAACTTCGGCCATTTTGCATATCTTATCGATCGAAGCTAACAAACGTCATCCTGTTTTGTGTGTTTTGAAACCAAAATATTAAGTCTCAGGATGACGGTTAGTTCTTACTTCCTGCTTCAACCTTCCTACTTCAAAATCTTTCAGATGCCATAGCCTTTTAAAATCGCCTTGGCCAAGCTGCTTTTGTGTACCTCATCTGGTCCATCATAAATTCTTGCTCCTCGCTCGTGTCGATACCAGAAAGAGAGTAAGGTGTCATCAGTAATCCCTAAAGCACCATGCACCTGAATTGCACGGTCGAGCACTTTCATCAATACATCGGCTACAAAAAATTTGATGGTAGAAATCTCCATTCTGGCTGCTTTACTTCCTTCTTGATCCATTTTATGGGCAGCATGAAGCACCATAAACCTAGCAGCATTGATTTCTGCTCGGCTTTCAGCAATCCAGTTTTGTATGGTCTGTTGATGACCCAACTTTTTACCATCTCTTAATTCTCTTGTCGCGGCTCGCTTACACATCATGTCAAAAGCGCGTTCGCAAATGCCAATCCAACGCATACAGTGGTGGATTCTTCCAGGGCCCAAACGCTGTTGCGCCAACATAAAGCCACTGCCCATTTCACCTATCAAATTACTTTTTGGCACACGACAATCGACATAATTTATTTCGGCATGACTTAAATAGCCTTCTCCTACATCGCCCATGATTGGGATGTTTCGCGTAAGCTCAAAGCCAGGAGTATCCGTTGGCACTATGATCATACTCGCCCTTTGATAAGGATCGGCTTCGGGGTTCGTTACTGCCATCACGATGGCGAAAGTAGCCCCTTCCGCGGCTGTAGTAAACCATTTATGTCCGTTGATGACAAATTCATCTCCTTCCAACACAGCAGTCGTGCCCAGATTCACAGGATTAGAACCTGCAAACTCAGGTTCTGTCATTGAAAAGCAGCTTCTGATTTCGCCCTTCATTAAAGGTTCTAGGTACTTAGCCTTCAATTCTTTCGAAGCAAACTGATGCATCAATTCTATATTTCCGATATCAGGCGCTTGACAATTGAGCACATAATGCCCAAGTGGGGTTCCTCCCAATAATTCGGAAATCTGACCAAATTCTGTCATTGACAGTCCGAGTCCACCTTCGTTTTCTGGTAGATAAGGAGCCCATAACCCCAACTCTTTGGCTCTCTTCCGCTTTGCATCTAAAATCTGACTTACTTCAGACCATGGGTCGGTGAGCAAATACAATTCTGACGGATAAAGCTCCTCCTCAATAAATTGCTTCACTTTTGGGTAAAGGGCTTTGAGTTTTTTGGTTGCAAATATTTCGGTCATTACTGTTTTTGGCTATTTGTTATTGTTGACTATAGAATGAGGAATATAATGGTTGAGCTTCTCACGAATGACCAATTTACTAATTAACCAATGACTAATCCACGAATTAACTAAACAGTATAACCCCCATCAGCAGAAATCACTGCGCCAGTAACGAATTTAGAAGCAGCAGAAGCTAAGAACAAAGCTAAACCCGCAATATCCTCAGGTTGTGCCAGCATAGGCAAAGCTTGTTTCATCATTACCAATTTTAAAATCTTTTCGTTCGAGGTTAAGGCTTCGCTGAATTTGGTTTCGATCAATCCAGGGCAAATCGCATTCGCGCGAATATTATGAGGTCCCCACTCGCGTGCCATTACTTTGGTGAGTTGAATAAGTGCTGCTTTACTTACCGAATATAATCCGAGTCCTTGCCCTGGAGTAATTCCTTCAATAGAGCTGATATTGATCACCGAACCTCCACCCCTACTTTTCATACTTTCTAGGGAATACTTGGCTAAGTTGAGTGGCCCTTTCACATTCACTTCGATGATCTTATCAAAGGCATCATCGCCAGCGTTTTCGACTGGGCCAAAAACCGGGTTTGCTGCTGCATTATTGACAATGATATCAATGCCACCTAAATTCTTAATGGTGCTAGCTACCAATTCTTTGATCTGCTCATCATCACCCATATGACATGGAAAAGCTACCGCTTTATAGCCCTTGGCTGTGAATTCTTCGGCCACTTCGGACACCGCTTCTAGCTTGCGGCTCGATACCACCACCGTTGCCCCTTGTTGAGCCAATGCCAATGCAATGTATTTTCCAATGCCCTTACTGGCACCTGTTACAATGGCTACTTTGCCATCTAATCGAAAGTTTTCAGCTATTTCCACCTCTTTTTCATGTTTGTTGATGTACTGTCAAGATAAATAATTTAAATTGTTATGCATGACGAGTATTTACTTTTCTATCCTCCCTTGAGGGAGGTACTCAAAGAGCGGAGGGTGATATTCATAAATTTAGATAAATGAAAGCAGTACAATTCGAAAGCTTAGGCTTACCCAAAGAAGTTTTAAAAATTGTTGAACTCCCAACTCCTGAACCAGCGGCAGGTGAAGTCAGGATCAAAGTCACCAAAGCGAACATTATTCCCGCAGATATCATGTTTATTCAGGGTATGTATGGCATCCGTCCGCAATTACCTCAAATCGCAGGTTTTGAAGCTACTGGCACCATCGATGCGGCTGGCGAAGGTGTTGATATGCCTGTTGGCATGGGTGTGATCTTTACTGGTACAGGCGTTTGGGCAGAATACGTTTGTGTTTCGGCCAAGGCTGTTATTCCAAAACCACCAGCAATGAGCGATGAAATTGCTTGCCAAGCTTTTGTAAACCCATTCACGGCCTATGGCATGTTGATGGAAGCTGATCTCAAAGCAGGCGATTGGTTAATGCTCACCGCAGCGGCTTCGGCCTTTAGTAAATTCGTAATCCAGTTGGCCGCAAGCCGTGGCATTAACGTCATTGGTACGGTACGAAGAGATGATCAAAAACAAGCATTGATTGACTTAGGTGCCAAAGCCATTATCAACGAACAGACAGAGAACATTTTTAAAGCAGTAAAAATAGCCACTGATGGCGCCATGGTCAATGCTGCTTTCGATGCGGTGGGTGGGCCATTAGGCGATAAGGTTTTGAATGCCTTGACCTTCAGCGGTAAAATGTTTGTTTATGGCGCACTTAGCTTACAGCCTATTCCACTGAATAATGGTTTGTTGATTTTCAAAAACCTAACCATCAAAGGCTTTTGGCTAAGCACATGGATGACTAGCCTGACCAAAGAACAACGTTATTCAATTATTCCTCAGGTATTGGGAATGCTTGCCACGCAAGACCTTAAAGCGGATATCGAAGCTACCTATACAATTGATGAAGTTCAAAAGGCCATAAAACATATGGAAACTCCAGGGAGAGGTGGGAAGATTTTGTTTAGTTTCTAGTCTTGAAAAAATTTCTCAAATACACAGGCCTTGCACTTTTAGCTATCATCATTAGCGTGGTGCTCATCTTTGGATATAGCGACCGCTCTGTAGTTGAATTGAAGGAAAAGTATGCGAACGATCAATCTAAGTTTATAGAGATTGAAGGCATCAAAGTCCATTATCGAGATGAAGGTAATGGGGTTCCATTGGTATTGCTCCATGGTACTGCCGCATCGCTGCATACTTGGGATGGTTGGACGGAAGCTTTGAAGGACAAATACAGAATCATTCGTTTGGACTTACCCGCTTTTGGACTGACCGGGCCAGCTTTCGATGGTGATTATTCTATCGACAACTACGGAAGGTTCCTCAATGCGTTTTTCAGTGAGATACAGCTTGATAGCATTTATCTTGCTGGTAATTCACTCGGTGGCCACATTGCTTGGACTTATGCTTTGGACAATCAAGATTTTGTGCGAAAACTCATACTGATTGATGCTACTGGAATTCCAAAAACAGCACCAGATCCAATGGTATTTCGTATGGCAAGAACTCCGATTGTAGGCAGTTTATTCAAATACATTACCCCAAAATCTTTTATCAAGAAAAACTTGAAAGAAGTGTACTATGACGATTCAAAGGTTACCGATGCTTTGGTAGAGCAGTATCATGATCTCGCCTTAAGAGAAGGCAATCGACAAGCCTTTATTGACCGCGCAGCTGTTGTGACAACTGATCGCTCCGATGAACTTCAATACCTTTTGACTCCAACGCTTTTGATTTGGGGAAAAGAAGACACTTGGGTGCCAATGTCAAGTTTTGAAAGTTTCAAGGTGCTTATACCTGATTTACAAACAGCACTTTTGGACAAGCTAGGGCATGTACCGATGGAAGAAGATCCCAAACTCACCAGTAAAATTGCCCATGACTTTCTTCAAAAAAAGTCGAAATAAAATTCTTAATTTCAAGGAAACCTTATACTCATGAAAACCAAACTTCTCAGTCTGCTCTTACTTCTATTTATTTACAGTTGCCAGCCCGCCAGCGAAAAGAAAGATCAATGGTTGGCTCCTGCTTCACCAACCAGCGTTGGATTTACTGCTGACTTTGAAACGCAATTAGACAGCTATATCGCCCAAGCCATAAATGACACGATCATTCCTGGTGGAACATTTTTGATTGCGAAAGATGGTAAAGTGGTTTATGAAAAAAGCTTTGGCAAAACCAACAGCCCAATCGAAAATTCTAACATTTATAGAATTGCTTCGATGACAAAGGCCATCACCTGTGTCGCCATGATGCAACTTGTTGAACAAGGCAAAGTTGATTTGGACGCTCCCGTTTATGAATACATCCCTTCTTTCCGTAATCAAGTAGTCCTCGATCAGTTTGATCCTTCGGACTCTAGCTACACTACCGTACCTGTTGAAAAACCTGTAACCGTTCGCAATCTAATGACACACACTTCAGGCATTGTATATGGTAGTTTTAACCCGGGCAAACTGATGGCCGTTTACGAGCAATTCAATATGAATGTAGGTTTTTCTCATCCTGAATGGTCCACTGAAGAATGGGTCGACAAATTAGCCGCTGTACCTCTTGCTCATCAGCCAGGTGCTAGATTTTCTTATGGTCTTAATATGGATGTGATGGGCAGAATCATTGAAGTAGTTTCAGGCGAAAAATTAGATCAATATTACAAATCACACATTTTCGATGTGGTAGGTATGGAAGACACTTACTTCTATTTGCCTGAATCTAAATTTGATCGCCTTACTCCTGTAATGATGAAAGTAAAAGGTGAATACAAATTGACTGACGATTTGGGAATGGCGGCTTTTACGGATTATCCAAAAGAAGGGCCAAGAGATATCTTCGCAGGCGGTGCGGGACTTAGCTCTACAGCAATGGACTATGCCAAATTTATAGAAACATTGGTTGAAGGAGGCGGTAACCTATTAGGAAACGAGGCCATGGCTGAAATGACCAAGAACCAACTGCCTATCGTGATCAACGACTATGAAAATTACCCTAAAGGAAGTGATGGAGGGTTTACGCTGGGCTTCCAGCTATATGAAGACTTACCAACGAAAAAGAGCCCGAAATCACCAGGTACTTACGAATGGGGTGGCTACTTTAATACCCAGTTTTTTATCGATCCAAAAGAACAAATGGTATTTGTCGGCATGACACAAATCAGTGCCTTTCAGCATGGCGATTTTTGGGATAAGATGTACAAAATGATTTATGAGGGGATTGAGGAGGAATCAAGTCTAAACCCTTAAAAAACAAGAAGCTTTACCTTTTGAGTAAAGCTTCTGTGTTTGTGGGCCCACCTGGGCTCGAACCAGGGACTTTCTGATTATGAGTCAGATACTCTAACCAGCTGAGTTATAGGCCCTTTTCAAATGTCTTCACTGACCTTTGAAATTTGGAGTGCAATGTTACATATTTGCTTCAAATTAAACAAGGTTAGATGAAGCCAGATCTCAGTAAAATTGACGCCATTATTTTCGACCTCGGTGGAGTAATTATCAATTTAGATGAAAGCGCTACCCTAAAAGCTTTTTCAGATCTTTCTGGAAAACCCTTGAATGAAATCAGAGAAATCTCTAAGAGCAGTGAGTTTTTTAAGCAATATGAAATAGGGGCAATTGATGACCCTACCTTCAGAGCACATCTTAGAGAAGCTCTAAACACTTTTGCTGAAGATAATATTTTGGATGGTGCTTGGAATGCCATGTTGGGGCAAATCCCAATGCAGCGACTTAGAAAGCTTGAGAAATTAGCCAAAAAGTATCAACTGTTTGTGATGAGCAATACCAATGATATTCATGCTCGTTTCTTTCTGCGTTTGGTCGATTTGATTTCTCCCAACAAGGCTTTTCACGATTACTTCACCGAGGTGTATTTTTCGCAAGAGGTTGGTGAAAGAAAGCCGAATCCTGGGGCATGGCAGCCTATTCTTAACGATCATCAGCTCGATGCTTCAAGCGTACTTTTTATAGATGATAAACTGGAGAATATTGAAGCCGCCATGCGCTTAGGCATGAACGGCTTCCATAATATTAGTCCAGATGATTGGGTAGAGGCAATCAGCTAGAATTCTTTTTGTTTCTATAACTCTCCAAAAGTGCTCATTCGTGCTTTAAACGAATGAATTAGCTACTGAAGTTAAAGAGACACCAACTTTTGGAGAGGTTTTCCTGTGTTTTATTTAGCCTTTTCTGACTGCAGTAGTGCGACTTGATATTCCAGCCTTTTCAACTCTCTTAAAATGGCATTTTTATCAAGTTGATTCCAACTCCATATTTTCATCAGAACAATGGTGATAAATCCCAATAAGGAGTAGAACATCCACTCCATCTTATCACCTAGGTCTTCTGCCTTGAGCATCTCGATGATTGTGAAAATCATGACTCCCAGAATGGCAAAAGTTATGATCACCATGACCACATTGAGCCAGCCATTCCTTCCTTTAAAAAGACCAAATACCATCTGAGGTAAATTCTGCTCTCCTAATTGATCGTAATAAGCAGCTTCCTCTTTGTTCAATGCTTGATGAATTAGGTCATCGATTTCGTTTTCAGACTTTTTCATGATTGTTAAGTTTTAATTGTTTCTTTAACTGTTCTCTGGCGTGAAATAAGCTTGATTTGATAGTGCCTTCAGGTTTGTCCAGCAATACTGAAATCACTTTTATGGGGGTCTTTTCCATATAAAACAACCTCAATATTTGCTGATGATGTTCTGCTAAAGCATGAATAGCCAATAACATTTCCGATACCTGATCTCCCTGAGTATCTGGTGTGTCAATATCTGAATAAGTTCGTTTAGCCTCTTCCATTCCTTTTCTAGATCGTTGTGCTTTTCTTATCCAATCGGCTGCTCTTCTTTGAACAATTTTATACGCCCAAAACCGGAATAAACTAGGGTCTTTCAGTTTGTTTAAATTGCTAAAAATAGACATCCAACTCTCCTGAGCTATTTCCTGAGCATCATCATTGTCTTTGATAAAGTCAAAGGCCCATTTCAATAATTTCGGCTGCCAGCGTTTCCAAAGCAGCTTTAGGGCCGCGTCATCTTTATCTTGACAGCGAATGATCAAAAGCTCATCAAAAATATGTTCTGCCTTTCGCTCCATTGTTTTGGTTAGGAGTCGTTAAAAAATGGGGTTGGTTCAATTTAGTTGGAAAAATTTATGATTTAAGGAATTGGCCTTCTTACAACAAAAAAGCCAGTCCCTTTTGAGAACTGGCTTTTCATATGCTTTGACTTACAGTTATTTATTGGCGGTTGTAGCACTAAAGGTTTTCACCTCTGTTTTCTCTAACAAATCACCATTTTTAATTTGCTTGGATACCACAAAAAATGGTCCTGAAACGATGATGTCACCGTCTTTAATTCCTTCTAAAATTTCAATATTGTCGTAATCGCTGATGCCAGTTTTTACCACGACCATTTTGGCAATTCCGCCATCGCTGATAAATACCACTTCTTTCATTTCTTCTGCTTTCGTACCCACCGCAGCAGTAGCCTGAACTGGCGCATCTCCTTCTTTCACCTCGGGACCCACTTTAGCATTTGGGTTGCGAGTTGTAACTGCGGAAAGCGGAACAGAAAGTACGTTTTCTTTTGAATTCGTGATGATTTCAACGCTGGCTGTCATTCCTGGACGGAAAGGTGATACGCCTTGGATTTCAGAAATTAAATCTTGAAAAGACTCATTTAAAATCCTGATTTTCACCTGAAATTCCGTTACCGCATCTGCAGAAGCCTTGGCATTGGCTGTATTGGCAATTGAAGTGACAACACCTTTGAACTTCTTGTCCATAGCAGTGTAAGAGTCTACATCAATTTCAACTTGATCTCCCTGCTTCACGCGGATGATGTCGTTTTCATTCACATCAACTTGTACTTCCATTTGAGTAAGGTCTGCTATACGCATCATCTCAGTACCTGCCATTTGTTGCGTTCCAACAACGCGTTCCCCTTTTTCAACATCCAATTTAGATACTGTGCCTGATGAAGGAGCTCTCACAACAGTCAATCTTACATTTTCTGCGGCTTCATCAACAGTCGCTTGACTTGATTTGACCACATACTCCGATGCATTGACACTCTGTTTTGCTGCTTCAAGATTTTTCTTGGCCACCTCGTAATTAGCTTTGGCTGTTTCAAAGTCAGCATCTGAAATTACATTTTCTTTTTTGAGTTGTTCAGCACGATCAAATGCTTGTTTAGATTGCAACAATTGAGCTTCACTTCTAGCAACGCTAGCGATATTCGAAGCCAAGTTTGCTTTCTGCTGGTTCAAGTTCGCTTGTGCTCTCTCCAATGCCGACTCTAGGTTGTCTGGTCTGATTTTCACCAACACCATTCCCTCGGTCACATAATCGCCTTCTTCAACGTTCAATTCAATGATTTCACCCGCTACATCTGGGCTGAGTTTAATTTCAGTGACGGGTTGAACCACCCCTGAAGCAGTTACTTTCTCTATAATGGTAGATCTCTTGGCTTCTGCCATTTGAACTTGCAAAGTTTTCGGCTTGCCGATAAATCCGGCTTGCTTGCCAACCACGGCAGCCACCAAAACCAATGCTACTACTGCGAGTAGTATATAGATTAACTTATTTGATCCTTTCTTTTTCTTAGCCATTTTATTGTAGTGTAATTGGGTTCCCTAAATAGAAATCTAAAATTTTTGTTCTGAAAACGTATTCGTATTTGTTGCGGATCAAGTCGGCTTTTGCAGCAAAAAGGTTGTTGCTCGCCACTTGATATTCCACAAAATTCACATCGCCAACATTGTAGCGCTGTTCTGTCGCACGAAACGACTCTTCAAGCGCCTTCACTCTTTTAACCGTTGCATTGTAGGTGTTATAAGCCCCAAGCGCACTATTGTAAGCCGTTTCAATTGTTTGCCTTAATTGGTTTTTTGTATTTTCAGCAGTAATCTCTGCTCGCTGTTTTGCGATTTTTGCTCTTTGTAAACCCGCAGTGTTTGAATACCTGCTGAACAATGGAATGTTCAAATTAAGCGATATTGCCTGACCTAAATTTTGATCTATCTGATCGCCAAATCTGGTGTCCTCAGTTATCAATACCGTTCTTGTTGTTGCACTAGAGAAAACAGGATCACCACTTCCTTGAACTACACCAATTTGAACAGGGGTGATAGGAACATCCGTAGATCCAACTACAGTCTGGGCTCTATCCGAAAAATTCGAAGATATTCTACCTGAAAGACTCAAAGAAGGATAAAAAGCGCCCTTTGCTATTTTCACTCCCAAATCGCTTGACTCTACGTTGAGTAGAGCACTGGCAATTTCTGGCTGAGCACCTAGTGCCACACCATAAATCTCGGAAGGATCTTTATCCACTGAACCAATGGATTCAACAGTCACTTCTGGTGCCACAACATTCAACTGCTCATCCGCAGGCATTTGCATGGCTTGCTTTAGGTTCAAAACAGCAAGTCTCAATGCGTTTTCGGCATTAATAACAGAAACCTCATTCGTGGCTACTTGAGATTCTAAATCCAATTGATTGGTAAGTGGAAGAGAGCCTGCTTCAACTAATTTAGTCGTTCTATCAAGTTGCGCTTTTGTTGATTCCAACTGAAAGGTGGCGTTTTTAAGCTGCTCTTGATTCAGAAGTACATTTAAAAAATTTGTCGCTACTGTAACCCCAATATCATTTTTGGCTTTTTGCAAATCCAGTTCACTGGCATCAAGACTTAGCTCGTTTTGCTTAATTCTGTTACGAATGATACCTCCGCTAGATAATGTGACAGATGAGCTTAATGAAAAGCTACCGTTCACGAAGTCAGTGCTGTTGAATGAGTTGGTGGAGGGGTCAATTGATCGACCAAATGACTTTCCAATGTTTCCATTTCCTCCCAAATTGGGCAACATTGCGAATCGAGATTCCTTGAGCGCAATTTCGTTGTTTAACTGCGTCAATTCACTTGAGCGAACCGTTAGGTTATTTTCCCAGGCATAATTAACACATTCTTCTAACGTCCAATTTTTGTCCTGACCATAGGACGAAATTAGAAGAAGCAGCCCACTAAGGCTGAAATAGAGTTTTCTTTTCCAAAGCATGTTTATTGTTTTAAAAATCGATATCGGGTATGTAGATGACCTTTTTTACCCAACTCAAATGGTTTAAGTATTCAATTGTTAATTTATCCATTCCAGAATCCGCTTCTATGCAATGGCATGCCATGTCTGATTTGCCTTTTCGATTCACCGACATATTTGCAATATTACATTCCGAATTAGCCAAGACATTGGCAATAAAAGCGATTGCTCCTCTTCTATCTTCCGCTGTTATTATTAAAGTGTGCAAATCTGCATTAAAACCAGTAGAAAAGCCATTTACATTCATGATTTTAATTACTCCTCCTCCACGGCTTTCTCCTATAACCTCAATAGTTTCACCTTCAGAAGTCGCCCTTATTTTCACCGTATTGGGGTGCATTGTAAGCGAGTTGCCCATTGATTTAAAAGTGTACTGAAAGCCTATTTTCTCGGCCTCTTCAAAAGCAGTTTTAATGCGAATGTCATCAGTTTTAAAATCCATTAACCCTGCAATAATCGCTCGATCACTACCATGACCCTCATAAGTCCTAGCAAAGGAATTATAAAAAGTTATCTCAGCTGTTTCAGGCTGACGTCCCAAAATTTTTCTCGCTACTCGACCAATCCTGACCACTCCAGCGGTGTGAGAACTCGAGGGACCAATCATTACTGGGCCAATCATATCGAATACGCTACTTTGCTCGGCCATAACCTAATTTCATAATGCTTTCAATATTAGAGAAATATCCCCTACTTAGACTTTGATTCTGTTTAAGTGGTTGATAGAATACATGAAAGCGATATTTAATTCCCGAATCATAACTTTGAAAAAAATCTCACTCGATTCAAAAAATCGTGCATTCTGTTATGGAGACGGCCTATTTGAAACAATTGTTACAGGGCCTTGCAGATTAAATTTAATAGAGTTTCACCTTGATCGATTAAAGCGCGGATGCGAGGTACTTAACCTTGATTTTCAGCAGCTTAATGCTGAAAATATCATGGAAATGATCTCGGAAATTGCCAAAGAAAATGGCACATCGGGCGCTTTGAGGTCAAGGCTACAACTTTGGCGGCAGACTGGAGGACGCTACTCTCCGACTTCAAATGCTTCTGAATTTTTAATTGAAGTAAGTCCAAATACGCAACCTGTATTTTCTATGGCGAATGGTTTAGACATTTCTTGTCGCACCAATGTAAATTTTAGTGCTATCTCATTCGCGAAAACCATGAGTGCATTGCCTTATGTTTTGGCAGGAATTGAAATGAGGGAAAGAGAATTAGACGACATTATATTACTGAACAGTGCTGGCTACTTGGCCGAAACGCACAGTTCAAATCTATTTTGGGTGAAAGATGATGTTATTTTTACCCCAGCCCTAAGTACGGGCTGTATTGAGGGGGTTATGCGCAGGTTTATCATGGGCCAAATGGAAGTAAAAGAAGTTTTGGCTTCTCCATCGGTACTCAACTTTGCAGATGCCATTTTCGCCACCAACGCAAGCGGTTTCAAATACTTTGCGAAGTACAGAGAAAGGAATTTAGATAGCCCAGAAAAGCTGTTGGATTCAGTGATTAAACAGCTACAGCAGCCTTGATATGTGGGTGCGGATCATATCCTACCAATTCAAAATCTTCAAATTTAAAATCGAAAATATTCTTCACTTCTGGGTTGATTTTGAGTTGAGGCAAAGGTCTCAAGTCTCGCGATAACTGCAATTCCGTTTGTTCAAAATGATTAGAGTAGAGATGGGCGTCTCCAAAAGTGTGAACAAAATCGCCAGGCTCTAAATCGCAAACCTGGGCTACCATCATCACCAATAAAGCATAAGAAGCAATGTTGAAAGGTACCCCTAAAAACACGTCTGCACTACGTTGATATAATTGGCAAGAGAGCTTTCCTTCCGCAACATAAAACTGAAAAAATGCATGGCAGGGCGGTAAAGCCATGTTATCAACATCGGCTACATTCCAAGCACTAACGATAAGTCTTCTCGAATTTGGGTTTTTCTTGATCTGTTCTACTACTTTGGTAATTTGATCGATAGTTCCGCCATCTCTTGCTGGCCAGTTCCTCCACTGATACCCATAAACCGGCCCAAGTTCCCCTTGTTCATCGGCCCATTCGTCCCAAATGGAAACTCCATTTTCTTTCAAGTATTTTATATTCGTTTCTCCCTTCAAAAACCATAGCAACTCATATATAATCGACCTTAAATGAAGCTTTTTAGTGGTAATAACCGGAAAGCCTTCAGACAAATCAAAACGCATTTGGTAGCCAAACACACTCCGAGTACCTGTGCCTGTCCGGTCGCCTTTATCCACGCCATTGTCCAAAATGTGTCTCATTAGGTCGTGATATTGCTTCATATTGATTGGTATTTGTTAGGTGGAAATGAATAATCAAAATAAGTTAATTTTGACTTCAATCCGAAAGTTAAAGGTCAAGATTTTGATCTGTATATTTGCTCGCGTGAAGAAAACGTCTGCTTATCTTGGTCTGATTTTAATACTAGCCTTAACGAGTGTCTTTGGGTTTCAAATGAAAAACCTGAAGTTCTCAGATAACTTTGACGCATTTTTTCCCGAAGGCGACCCAGCCCTTGCTTACTATCTGTCCATTACCGAGGAATTCGGTGTTTACAATGATTTCTTATTCTTGGCTTTGGAAGGCGATGATGTTTTTTCCGCAGATTTTTTAATGCGGATTGATTCGCTCACTATGCAACTGGCGGCACTTGAAGAATGTGAATCCGTTATTTCTCCAACCAATTTTAAAAGGTATCAACTCACCCCTTTCGGACTTAATAGTTTCAATGTAATTAACCCCAAAATAGGTGTCAATAAGGCGTCTATCAAGAACGAGAGCCCTTTCTATGGCCAGTTTTTTGGTAGAAACGACAAGTCCGTTGGCTTGATACTGCGCCACCGCGCTTTTGAAAACAAGCAAAGTGCAGATGAGTTTTACAACCGACTGGTAAATATTATTGACCAAAATGGGTTTACAAATCCCATCATTTCAGGTAAAATTCAGGCGCAACATGATTTTTCAATCCGGTTAAAAAGCGAAATAAGTATTTTGCTTGGTGCGGCTATCGTATTGATCATGGCCATGTTAGCTATAGTTTTCAGGGCTTTTAGAGGCGTAATTATTCCGATGATTACGCTGCTCATCACCCTGATCTGGATTTTTGGATTTTTTGGAATTACGGGACGACCAATTGATGTTTTGGCGATTATGATCCCACCTATTCTACTTGTGGTTTCGATGTCGGACGTTATTCATCTTTGCGACAAATTCAACGAATGTGTACACAAGGGAATGAAGGTGGTAGATGCCATCAAAGCATCGATCAAGCTGGTTGGCCTGGCCACCTTGCTTACCTCTCTGACTACGGCAATTGGCTTCTTTTCTTTAGCGGTATCACCTATTGCACCTATCCGAAATTTCGGGCTCTATACAGGGATTGGGGTTGTTTTTGCCTTTGTCATCACATTTATCACTATACCTTGCCTGCTAGTATTGCTGAATAAACCTCTGAACAAAGTGAAAACGGGTCATGAAGCATGGCACTTGCTGTTAAATCGTCTTCATAATTTTGTGATCGGACATAGGAAACAAGTGATTCTAATTTCGCTGACCATTTTGTTATTCGGTGGACTTGCCACTTTCAAGGTCAAGAAAAACACTTTTTTAATTGTTGGTGTAGATAAATCCGATCCCTTGATGGAGTCGATGATTTATTTTGATGAAAATTTCGATGGCAATAAACCCTTCGAAATGACCTACGAACTGGGTGCCTCTCAGGAATTATTTCATGAGTCGACTTTGAAAGATTTACAGGCCATTCAGGATTATCTAGAAAGTGAGCACGGCATCTATCATATTGAATCGCCATTAAGCCTGATCAAAACCATCAATCAAAGCATTTATGGCGGGGCATCAAGCGCTTATCAGCTACCCAAAAAGGAAGATTTTAATCGCATCAAACGCATTTATGATTCAAAACAGTTTGCGGATTTAAAAGCCAAACTTCATTCAAAAAATGGTACAACGCTCCGCATCAATGGGCGTGGCAGGGATATTGGGAGTGCGGTAGCGGCCATAAAAGACAAGGCTATGTTTACTTATTTTTCGGAGGAGCTTAGGCTTCGGAATGATCAATATCACCTTACAGGCACCTCGCATTTGATTGATAAAACCGACAATTATATTGTCTCCTCTATCATTTCAGGCTTAGCCATTGCCATAGTGGCCGTTGCTCTTTTAATGCTCATCATTACTAAAAGTATTTCAACCATGCTGATTTCGATTGTGCCCAATATTCTACCCTTGATAATTTTGAGTGGTATTATGGGCGTTTTAGGTGTAGACCTGAATATTGCCACAGCCGTTATTTTCAGCATTGCCTTTGGAATTGCAGTGGACGACAGTATTCACTTTATCATCCGTTATCAATTGGAGCGCAAAAATCACAACTTAAAAAAGGCCATTGAAGCAACTTTCTTATCTACTGGCAAAAGTATAATTCTCACTTCAGCAGTACTTTTCGTGGGCTTTGTTGTTTTCCTGTTTTCTGGATTTTCTGCCACCTTTTATATTGGGCTATTTGTGGCCACAACCTTAGCTGTGGCCTTAATAGCAGATCTTACTCTTTTACCCGCCTTATTAAGCTTTAAAAGGAAGTAATTTTATAGGTCATCCAAATCAACAACCTCTGACGGAGCTTTCCATCGTTTATACCCAAACATTAGGTTCAACCCAAATCGAAAATCGATCTTAGAAAATCGCTCAGGCCTATTGGTTATCAGGGCATTATCTGCTGCAAGATAAAGCTGTACGGGGCCTATGTCTGAGGCGATATTTGCTCCAATATTGACCTCGTTATCAGGTCCGCGATAGCTACCTACAAGTCCAAAAACGAACTTGTTGACCGAGTGATTATAGGCCAACGCGTAGGAAGGATCAATCTCATCAAAGACGTGATTGTTGAAAGCCATTAAAGTCACCCTATCCTTAGGCGTGAAATAATATGCCACGGCAAGAAATGTCCTTTTCGCTAATTTGGTTTTATAGGCCAAATTTGTTTCATCTCCTCTAAATTTATTCTGAATACTATCTTTGAATACATCTGAAGAAGCGTCCAGGCCTCGAAGCTGAACTCCCGAGATGGTTACGGTTGTGTCGTAGCTGTTATAGTTGATTGTTTTCTCCTTCCATTCTATAGAACCAATATCGTTCATGGCCGCTTCAACGGTAATTTTGTTGGTCACTTTAAATTTAGCTCCAATATCGAAGGCAAAGGTTGTATTTTCGTTTTTCATCAAATAATCAGTAAGATCGCCATCCTCGTAGTCATCTGAATTAAGAAAGTAATCCAAACCTGCCGTGTTTACGGTAGCATTTTTTGTACTGATCGTCCAACTAAAGTCATCCGGGTCGGTATAAAGCGAACCGCTAAGGCCCTCCTTAGTAGTGGCATTGAACAATCCCGTAACCATTTTTGCGCGAACGCCCACTGTTAATCGCTTATCCAAAAAAGTACGGGCATGCCCAATTCCAACTTCGTGATAACTATTGAAAGAAAGACGGCTATTCGAAATATTGATCTCGGCTCCGATATTATTGGAATTTCCGTTAGCCAAAAACTCAATGAAATCCTCGTCATACCTGAAATCAACTGTTGCTCTTGCGTTTACGAAAAAACTATAACCACCTCTCTTGGTCTTTAATCCCATGTACAGCAGATTGGTGACCAATTGTGTACTGACATCATTGACGTCTTTTGAAGCTGCCTGAAGTACATCAAAATCAATTTTAAAATTGAAATCATTGGGGCCTTTCGACAACAAATCCTGAAGGGTGAATTGAGACTCACTGATTGCCCCAAAAGTAGGCAATCCAAAAGTAAATGAATTGTTAGGAATAAAAGCTGGCTGCAAGCCTTGGGCTTGTGGAACGATGTCTCTTAATTGATACAAAGAGAAAAAAGCCTGCGATTTTGCCAATTGTACTGAAGCAACGACAACTAGCATGGAGAGTACGAGTTTTTTCATCATCTTAATTGCCGTTTGAGTTAATATTCACATCCGCTTGTGCTGCAAGCTTTATTTTCAATTCGTAATCAGAGAAAAAAGTAACTGCTTGACCTGTTCCTGCATTCGTAGTGCTCAACCTGGTCCTTACTTCTATCCGAACTGCATTTTCGATCTGGCGTATTTGCTCGCTTGCCAAAGTCACATCTACGATTTTGGTTACAGAACTTGAAGTTCTTCCGTCCGAACCCACAGGAGCAGCATCAAAAAAAGCCCTTTCAGAAATCACATATAGCTCATTATCATTATTGTCTAGAAAGGCCAATTCGACATTTCCTCCCAAAGGCAAATTATTTTCTGTTATGATTCTAAGAATCAAATTATTGGCTTGTTCAAGTGTGTTTGCAATATCAAGGTCCACCTGCTGACTGCCCGCAAGCTGATTGATATTGACAATCATTGGCATTTCCAGGAAACCCGTGATCCGCAATTCGCTTTCGTTGAGCATATAATTGTACTGGGTCGGGGCCTCGTTTGGGTTGGCAAAGGCATTGACATCAACAATTACCTTGGCAGGCTTGGAATTCACCAAGTCGGCCAGATTGGAATTGGTATTGTTCAGTTCAAAAACAGTTTCAAGGCTGGTTCCGATATTGCCTACCGTTGGACCTTCAATTACATTTACTTGATTCACTGCCGAACCTGTTAAATTGATAATTTGACCTTGCTGAGTTACGGCTGCCATTTCATTGAAGGTTATACCAAGAGGAAAACCAAAGCTGTTGTCAAAAGCAAACCTGAACACTGGGGCTGCAAAGTCTATAGTACCTGTTCCAAAGGCATCAAAAAATTCGAGATTCACCAATTCAAAACTTACATCCAACGGTCGCTGACCTACAAAAACATAAGCTTCATCGAACTGTGGTTGGCGTATGTTCAAGGCTACATTTAAGCCGTCAGTGGCTTGTATGCTGGAGGTAGGCGAAATATTAACTTGGTAGGTCAGCTCTACTACCAAGGTGTTTTTTACAGGATTTCCATTTTCGTCTCTAGAAAAGTCAGCGATGTACTTGACGAGATCATCACTGAATGAGGCAGAAGGATTAGCCGTGGTCAAAGTGCCTGAAACTGAATAAGGCACTCTAGTTGAATTATTTTCGAAGGACCTCAAAATCAAAGTAAAGTCAACGTTCGCGTCCAAATCAGAGCTCATTTCAATTTGAAGAGTGCCCGAAGAGAATGCTACACTATCGTATTCTTCCCCAAAACTGGTATTCCAAATCAATGGAAAAACATCTGTTTTGGAAACTTGAGAAGCGACTCCGGGATTATTGACATTTATTCCAGCTGACCTCTTTTCGGAAATGCTTTGATCGGAAATTTCAATAAACCCATTGGCCGATTGAGACTGAAGCTCCTCTTGATAGGTTAATGTCACAACGTCATTGGCATTTGAACCAATGTCAACGCCTGCATCAGAAATATCCCGGAATAAATCTCCAACATTATACGAAATCTCCCCAATGGGTAAGGCTACCGTGGGATTCCAAGTAAACTCTTCTAGCTGCGCCTCCGCAAAATAGTCGAGATTACACCCGAGCGTGAAAACGGCCAAACCACCGAGCAGCAGTATGGATTTTGTTTTTGATTTGAACATTGATTTAAGTTATGGTTGATTTTGGTTATTCCTGAGGCATCACAATCCACAATACAATGTAGACTATGAGGCCTGAAAATGCGGTAAAAATTGTGGCCAATACATAAAGTACCCTCACTAATGAAACATCCCAGCCCAGCCATTTGGCCAAGCCCGCACAAACTCCTGCCACAACGCGGTCGGAGGATCGTTTAAGATTTTTATCTGCTGACATAATAGTAAAATGAATGACCTAAATTAGTGAGTTATTGAATAAATACCTACAACTGGAAAGTGGTCAGAAAAATCAATGTTGCTTAAAGTCTCAAAATCAAATATCTCGATCTGATCATTATAAAATTGATTGTCAATTCTCAAAAAGGGTATTTTTCCATTATAGGTAAATCCAAGGCCATTTCCAGCATTTTCGAATGCGTTTTCGAAGTGTCTGGACAGCTTAAAATAATTGTAACTAAAGGGTATATCATTAAAATCCCCAACGATTAAAATCGGGTATTTGCAGTCCTCTATGTGGCTGATGAGATCGTCTAATTGCCCTGCTCTTCTGGCCGAACCGATTTCAAATTTTCTTCTCACGGATTCGTAATTTTGATCAAAACCCTGTTGATTCAATTCCTTGTCTGGGTTAATAGACATTGATTGAAGATGAACATTATAAACCCGAAGGGTGTCATCATCCACTTTCAAATCGGCATACAGAATATTGTTGGTGCTACTTTCTTTGTAAAGCACGCCACTATTAATGATTCGGTATTTTGAAAAAATTGCATAGCTATTGCCGTAGCCTCCTACAAAACTATGGTACTTCCCCTTTGAAGAAATTGCCTTTATCACCTCCTTGGTGCCTAAAAATTCCTGAAAGCACTTAATGTCCGATTCTTCCGATTGCAGCCAAGCCCGCATGGTATTTGCCCCACCTCTATCGCCCATTTTATTCATCCTCATCATGTTGTAACTCATGACGCTGATGGTTTTACCTGACTTCTGCTTTGAATTATAGGCAATTGTAGACCGAACAAATGGAATCGACAGCAGCAACAAGACCAAAGGAAAAATTATTTTCTTGCTCGGTTTGAAAAGTAAAAGCACGAACCAAAGCGCATTGGCCAGTATAAAAAACGGAATAGACAAAGCGATTAGGCCAGCGTACTTAAAAAATGCCGGAGAAACTAAAACGCTACCAAAACTCATGAGCGTGAGCAAACACCAGATTGGAATAGTGATTTTAGAAATGGCTTTCATCGGCTGCTATTCTAACCATTTTAAGGCTAAAATCTTGTTTTCCAAGCATAAAAAAAGCAGTTCGCAATGCAAACTGCTTTAATTCAAACAGATAACATTTACTCGTTTCTTAAAGCTTTGACAGGGTTGGCCCTGGCCACTTTTATGGATTGATAACTCATGGTCAACAAGGCGATCACAAAAGCCGATAAACCAGCCAAGACAAAGGCCATAATGCTGATAGAAGGCCGATAAGTGAAATCCTGCATCCACCAATTGACCCCATAATAACCCAAAGCTGAAGCAAGAATAAAGGCAATGAAGACGAGTATCGAAATTTCTTTCGACATTAAGTAAATGAGTTGACCCAAGGAGGCCCCCAGCACTTTTCGAATGCCTACTTCTTTGGTTTTTTTCTGCGCTGTAAATGCGGCAAGTCCAAAAAGGCCCAAGCAGGCGATAACGATAGCTAGGACTGCAAAAACAGTAAAAATATTGCCCAACTTAGTTTCTGCCGTGTACATATTGTTGAAACGATCGTCCAAAAAAGTATACTCAAAAGGTTGACCTGGCGCCAATTCATCCCATTTGGCTTCAGCTTCATCGACTACGGCTTTGAAATTGTCAGAATTAAGTTTTAGGCTCAAAAGCCCAGTGGAAGATCCCAAGCGAATGACCATCGGTTCAATTTCGCTTTTTAGTGATTCAAAATTGAAGTCTTCGATGATACCAATCACGTTGAAACGCTCCAAATAATCTGGACTCTCGTCAAATGTCCCGAGCACTGCGCCATCAAGTTCTTCAAAACCAAAAGCTTTTGCCGCGGTTTCATTGATCACAAAAGCCGATGAGTCAGTAGGGAATTCTTTAGAAAAGAATCTTCCCTTTTTGATCTTCATGCCAAAAACATCAGGATAATCCTCATCCACCGTCCAGTTTTGCGCTACAATCCCTTTGTCTTTATCAATGATTGCGTCAGGAAAAAAGACCGTACTCGACCTGTTGCTTGAGGTTGGCAAAAATGATGAAAAAGAAGTACTCAACACGCCTGGGTTTTCGCGCATGGCATTTTTATAGGCCTGCATGTTCTCTCTCAGCATGAATGCATTGCTGATCACCAAGATTTTCTCCCTATCGAATCCAAGCTTTCTGTTTTGAATGTAATTGAGTTGGTTGAGAATACTGAATGTAGCAATGATCAAGAGTATGGAAATGAAGAACTGAAAGCTTACTAGAACTTTTCTTAAGCCCCCACTTTTTCCTCCAACGCTAACATTGCCCTTCAACACTTTGGCTGGCGAAAATGCGGACAGGAAAAATGCAGGGTATAAGCCCGCCAAAAAGCCCACAAGCATAGAACCCAAAGCCACAATTGGCAGATTTGGCAAAAACTCCAGCACCATTTTTCTATCGGCAAAATCGTTGAAAAAAGGTATGAGCACCACCGCAGCAAAAAGCCCAATCAAGCCACCAATAAATGTAATGAGCACTGATTCGGCAATGAACTGGCCAATGAGCTGCGATCTGTATGAACCTAGCACTTTGCGCACACCCACTTCCTTTGCACGGTTTGCAGAACGGGCGGTGGCTAAATTCATAAAGTTAATGCAGGCAATGGCCAAAATGAAAATGGCAATTGACGTAAAAATGTACACGTAGGTAATGTCGCCTTCGGGTTCAAAACCACCGTAATTATTCGACCTAAGGTGTACGTCTTGCAACGGTTGCAAAAAGTATTCGAAATTATTCCCTGCCTCCTTGAATTGATCGAATGACATATCCAGAAACTGCTGAAGCTCAACGCCCATTTTTTCTATGGCAATTTCGTTCACTTTGTTTTGCACTGCCGCGATATCCGAATTTGGATTGAGCACCAAATAGGTTTCGTAATTCTGGCTGAGCCAAAATTTATTATTATACTCTTCATCACGGGTGATAAAAGAGAGAATGAACTCGAAGTGGAATTGGCTATTGTCTGGGATGTCTTCATAGACTCCGCTCACCACCCAATCTTCCTCATTATCGAGCCTTAAAACTTTACCAATGGCGTCTTCGCTGCCAAAATATTTTTTTGCTTGGGTTTGGCTTAATACTAAATGGTTGGGTTTTAAGAGGGCTTCTTCTGGATTGCCTTGAATCAAATTGACCGAAAAAACTTTGAAAAACGTCTCATCTGCAAAAACAACTTCGTCTTCATTAAAAACTTTGTCTCCGTACTTTACAACCCAGTTACCGGAGTTTCTGAACCTTAATTTTTCTATGACTTCGGGGATTTGTTCTTTGAAAGTAGGCCCTGCTGGCGCTGGGTTTTGAACTCCAGTGAAGTCCCTACCGTTGAACCTGCCCTTTATGACTACTCGATAAATATTTTCATGATTCTGAAAATGCTTATCGAAACTTAGTTCATAACTCACATAAGTGGTTATTAACAGCACGCAGGCAATTCCAATGGCAAGACCTGAAACATTAAGGAATGAGAAAAACTTATCCTTCCATAAGCTGCGAAAGGCAATTTTGAGGTAATTTTTTAGCATGTCGTTGTGTTTTGAGTTGTTTGACCTGAACGCGCTATCCACACGTTCAGCCGATAGACGACATGAAAAGCCGCAAAGTTGCAGGCACTATAATTTTTCTAAATGATTGATTACCTGACCATCAAAAGTCAAGTAGGATTTCATTAGGTTGGCTGTAAGGCAGGAGTGAATTGGCAATATCCCCAAAACATCGCCCACCTCGATAGTTTCAAAAATTTCGGGAGTAGCTTTCAACACCCCATGTTCTTGTGAAAGCGAGGTCAATTTAATGCCATCAATAATCGAAGACCATCCCTCTTCTTCTAAAATTACCACTTCACCGAAGAACTTCTGTTCCTTCCCATCGAACAAGTGATCTTTACTAAAATGAACCGCTCCACCGTGGATGATTATTTCGCTTCTTTCTGCACTTTTTGCCACTACTGGGCAAGCAACGGCCACTGCAATTTCGTCTTCAGTACATACATTAAGGTAGTTCATGACAAGGTCGTAAAAGACAAAATTACCTGGGCCAATTTCATCAACTCCCTCAAAATTTTCGACTAAGGTACAGCCTGGAGTATCGCCCATTCTTATTTTAAGCCCTTCTCCCAGCTCACCCAAATGAAGTTTCACAGTATTTACCTTTTTGATTCCTTCGGTCCATATCTGTTTTATTTCTGCTACCGAATTCGTTTGATAGGTATTTCCAGGATGGCAATAAAGGCCATATAAATTGGTCATTGCCCCTTTTTCGATCAATTGAGCGAGTTGTGTGATTTCAGAAATTGAATTTGTCGGAATGCCCGACCTTGGATAGCCCGCATCCAATTCTATAAAGACATTGATGGGCGCAACCAATTCTTTATTCAGCCTCTCGATGGTCGACCCATTGACGGCAAAAAGTGTGATGGCAACGTTTCTTTCCAAAAGCCTATTGACCGCGGGAATTTCTAAGACATTGAAGGGAAAAGCAATGGTGATATTTCCCCAGCCTTCTTTGGCGAAAAACTCAGCCATTTTTACCGAAGAAACAGTAATGGACTCTACTCCAAAGGCCCTAAACCATTCCCCGATTTCAGCTGATTGATGTGTTTTAAAATGCGGCACCAAATCAACATTGAATCGCTTAGCTTTGTCTACCATCTTTCGAATATTGGCTTTGCATTGTTTTTCGTTGAGCAATAAGGTTGGTCTGGTAATTGTTAACATTGGATTCGAACGATTAAAAATCACTAATATATTACGATCATGAATAAACCACTTTTTCTCCTGTTGTCCATATTATTTTTTAGCGCTTGCGATCCTAATAACGGGTCTTCTTATGCGGAGGACATCGCTTTGGAAGCTCCGATGGAAGAATTTGCTCCAAGAAATGAAAGCATGAAAGTTTCTGCGGATGCTGGCAGGTCCATGGTTGCCTCTTTTGCCGATGATCAGATCGACATAAAGATCATTACATCTGCGAGTTTGAATTTAGAGGTGCAAAACTTAGAGAAGTTCGAAGCAGAGTTAAAAACCCTTCTTTCCCAATTCAAAGCCAGCATCAATAATCAAAGCCGGAATGATTACGACAGAAGAATGGAATCGAATTTCACCATTAGGGTGCCATCTTCAAATTTTGATCAGCTTTTTGAGGCATTGAAGCCATTGGCAAAGAAGATTGAAAATCAATCCATCAATTTGCAGGATGTCACCGAGCAGTTCATTGATGTTGAATCAAGAATCAAGAATCGAAAAGCCTTAGAAGAACGCTATCGCGAACTTTTGAAACAGGCCAAAAACGTGAATGATATTTTGAATATCGAGCGACAATTGAACCAAATCCGCTCTGAAATCGAATCTCAAGAGGGACGATTAAAATACCTAAACGATCAAGTGGACATGAGCACTATTCAGTTGAATGCCTTTGAAATCAAGCCCTTCGTTTACGAACCCGAACCTACTGACGGTTTTGGTCAACAAATTCTAAAATCATTGTCAGACGGTTGGAGCAGGTTGATCCATTTGGTGATTTGGGTCATCAGTCTTTGGCCTTTTGCATTGGTCATTGGGTTTATCGTTTTCCTTTTCAAAAGAAGAAGAAAGGCTTAATGTTTTCTTGATCACAAAATTTAGAAAGTGGCACGCGCCACTTTTTTTATGCCCAAAAACGAAGTAAGAGGCCTTATTTCAATTCGCCAATAAAATTTTCGAACCAATTTTTATTCGTTCCGTAAAATAGTTTACTTTGATATTATTTTGATATCAATACAAATCAACTCAAAACAAATCAATCATGAAAGAAGAAAAACCATTTAACCCTAGCACAGGCTTTCCAATGCTGCTTTTCGTCATGTTATTGTTCTTTGGAACAATAGCCGCCTTGGTGCTTACCCGTGTTCCAGCCTTTTCCCTCTTGTTTTTAGTATTCTTTATCTTGTTGCCAGGATTCTTCATTATCAATCCAAACTCCTCCAGAGTAATGGTTTTCTTTGGCGACTACCGAGGCACTGTTAAAAAGAATGGATTCTTTTGGGCCAATCCTTTCTATTCTAAAAAGAAAGTCTCTTTGCGTGCCTACAATTTTGATAGCGAAAGGCTCAAGGTCAACGATAAACTTGGCAACCCCATCATGATTTCTGTGATTTTGGTTTGGCAGGTCCAAAACACATTCAAAGCCATGTTCGAAGTAAATGACTACGAGCATTTTGTAAGGGTGCAATCCGATGCAGCAGTCCGAAAATTAGGCGGAAGCTATGCGTATGACAACTTTGAAGATGAGGGTGAAATTACGCTACGCAGCGGTATGAACGAAGTAAACCACGACTTGGAAGAAGAGCTAAGAGAGCGCTTGGCTATGGCAGGAATCAATGTAATTGAAGCGCGGATCGGCTACTTGGCCTATGCCGAAGAAATTGCAAGCGCGATGTTGCAACGCCAACAAGCCACTGCAATAGTGGCGGCCAGACAGAAAATCGTGGAAGGTGCTGTGGGCATGGTCGAAATGGCCTTAGATGAATTGAATAAAAAGAGCATTGTTGAACTGGACGAAGAACGAAAAGCCGCTATGGTTTCTAATTTAATGGTTGTGCTTTGTTCAGACAGAGCGGTAACACCAGTTGTCAATACAGGAACCTTAAATCATTAATCCATGGAATATAAAATCGTACGCCAAAAAACATTTGGTAAGATAGAAACCTTCGAAAAAGAATTGAACGGCTATGCCATGCAAGGCTGGAGGGTAGTAACCTCTTACGCACAGGGCTCTTATTTAATTCTTGAACGAGCAAAAAGATAAATCAAAATGGCTAAGAAAAAACCGTTTGTATTGCGATTGGATCCCGACTTGTTAAATTCGGTAGAGAAATGGGCCGCGGATGAATTTCGCAGTACAAACGGACAAATAGAGTGGCTTATTAATAAAGCATTGAAAGACGCTGGAAGGATTAAAAAAATCAATCAATCAGAGGAATAAATGGGAAACACAGAATTGATATTGGTGCATCTCATGAATGCATTTGCAATAATTCTGCCTGCGCTGATCATGAAAAGCATCGATAAAGCGGGCAGCGAACCTAACAAGCTAGTGGGTTACCGCACCAAAGCCTCAATGCGCAGCAATGAAGCTTGGTTTTATGCTCAAAAACGCAGCGCAGATCTTATGGTCTATAGCGTCTATGTTGTGCTCTCCGTGCAAGTATTGAGTTTTGTGTTTTTGAACGCCCAAACCTCCATTATTGTGATGACCAGCACCTTGGTGGCGGCCATCATTGTCATGATGGTGATAGTTGAAGTCGAGCTTCGAAAGAAATTCGACAAAGAGGGAAAACCCAAATCAAACACCATCATTAGAGGCGACTGACCCAGGCATTATTCCAAAATTACTTTCTGTTTTCTTCCGTTTATTGGCGCTTCAATACCTTCTACTTGGATAGAAAAACGCAAGTCCAAACGTCCAGTATATTCTGGCACCTTTACTCGTACCGTTTTGGCGAGCGATTGACCAGGACCAAGTTGTAGGGTTAAAACCTCTAATTTTTCGTCTGTTTGTGGCGTGAGCCCTTTTAAGAAGTGGGCGTTTAAATACACTTCGCGCCCATTCACGTCTGAAAAATCCACTGCATAGTCGTAGTTGTTGGTGATTTCAAGCTCCAATTCAATGGTCTCCCCAGATTTGAGTGTTTCTTCATCAAAATCGACCAGCTCCACATTCACATTTCTGAACGACCTGAAATTCTCGATCACCCTGTAATGGATACCCTTGCCAATAATGCTGGTAAATGTGGCGTATTCCCCTTTTCGGTTATGGCGATCAATCATGAACACGGTCTTTCCTTGTAGGTTTTCTTCCAAAGGCCACAAATCGTGCTGCGTCTCTCGATAATCATAAGTGTTATAGCAATGCACAATATCGCCTGTCAGGTAACTGTATCGCGATGCACGTTCATAGTGGTTGATAAAAATGATGGGCAAACCGCCTGAAAGTTCCTCCACCTCTTCGGCCCAACCGTCCCAGCCATGAAGCACATCCCAGCCTTTGGTCCACGCTTTAGGTAAAAAATCATGCATTAGGTAAATTCTTCCCGGAATAAAGAGTATCACCGAGATCAGGCATAATTTTACCATCCATTTTCTCCAATTTTCTTTGTTCGAAATGTACTCATGTCCCAATAAAATCAGCGGAACGATCACCACGCTTGTCCAATGCTTGTGTACTTCTACCCTAAAAGCAGAGATTAAAAAGAAGATAAGCACCCCCACAATATTGAACTTTAGTGCCCTGTGAAATTCATTTTCTGTTTTATGTCGGTAAGCCGCACCAAAAAGCAAAACCCCAATCAGTGGCCCAAACACAAGCGGCTGAATGCCAACATAATAAAGGATTGTTCCGAAGCTAAAACCAAGATCGATTCGATTGTACAAATGGAATTTTATACTGGCAAAATCATGTGTGTATTGCCAATAAGTATGCGGCAACATAAATACCACGGTAAGCCCAACCACTGCCCAAAAGGATTTCTTTTTGAAAAGGCTAAAGTTTGAAAGGACTGTAAAGAGCACCACAAGCACTCCATGGTATTTGCTCATCATTACCAATGCAATATTCAATGCCAAAAGCACAGCTGTTTTCCAATTGTCTTCTTTCAAATATTGCTTATAGAGAAAAAAGAAAGTAGCGGTAAAGAATAAAAGAGGCACATCAGTTTTTACCAACAAACCACCCAAATGAACAGGCAATAAGCCCAACATCATCCAAACAAAGAGCTTATCGTCCTTCACCTCCAAGGTTTTGCGGAGCACAATGATGGTGAGTACGTTGGTGATCAGCATGCCCATTCGGAGGCCTAAATTATTGGGCAAAAGCCAATAGCCAGGCGCTGTAACCACACCCACCATGGGGGGATGGTCCAAGTAACTCCAATCCAAAAACTGAGAAAAAAGCCAATAGTAGGCTTCTTCTCCACTCACTTCAGTGAAGTAATTCTGGATAAGGCCAACGATGGTCCAGACAATTAGAAAGTAGAAAAACAGCTTTTCTTGCTTGCCATTTTGTGTTGAAGAAAGTGAGGTCATAAGTTGGTTTGGTGTTCGGATTGCGAACAAAAGTACAAGTTTTAGAGATATTAAAATTGTTCAGCATATTTGTAATTGAACAATCTTGGATTCAGCTCCCCTTTAATGTTAGAGTTAGGCCTTAAGTTTTTAAAATTTTGCACCGTTGGTTTTTCGGGATTGGCCATCGACTTTGGCATTACCTACCTTGCAAAGGAGAAGTTGAAATTCAATAAATATGTAGCCAACAGCCTAGGCTTTAGCATAGCGTCTACTTCCAATTATTTTCTTAACAAAGTCTGGACCTTCCACGACACCAATCCAGACGCTATCACTCAGTTTTCGAAGTACATCTTTATCGCCTTGATTGGGCTTTTATTGAATAACCTGATCATTTACTTATTGGTGAATAAAAAGGAAGTGACCTTCTATTGGGCGAAACTCATTGCCATTGGCATTGTGGTATTCTGGAATTTTATAGCGAACTATAACTTCACTTTTGTTACGCTTTAGGCCAGCCATGAAACTCAAACCCATTTTTATCATTGCCCTGCTATTTTGTGCCCTTTCGGTTTCTGCTCAGGAATTTAAAAAATGGCAATTGAACGATTTGGGGTTAGAAATTCAGGCCTATCCTGCTGGCATGATGTTCATGGGCAAGGCGGATTTTAATCTCGGTGAAAACAACCAATTCACGGCCAAAGCAGGCTATAACATGGCCCGCAGACAAGACTTTGGCGAGCATGATAACGAAGAAGGGGGCGGATTAGGCCTCAACCTTGCTTTTAAACACTATCTCAAAGAAGATTATTTGGGATGGAATTACAGTTTAAGGGCTAGCCTTTGGATGATGACCATTGATTGGAGAGACAATGCGCCTGCTCAAACTGGAACGACCTCTATTACAGTTTTTCAACCCACAATCTCAGGTGGGTATGATTTTGCTTTGAACCCCAAATTAAAACTGGGGCTTTTTGTAGCCTTTGGTTACGAAATCAATGTCATCAGCTCGGGCCAAGAGGTTGGGCAAGGCGGAATATCGCTTGCAGGCTTCTCTCTTAGCCATAAAATCAAATAAGTCTATAATTTCTATAGGGAATAAAGAACTTAACTTAATTTTGGGTGTTCTTAGAAGGAACATGTTCAAATTTAAACACAATTAATATGTCTATTAGATTAGGAGATATTGCCCCTGACTTTACAGCGGCAACCACAGAAGGCACCATCAATTTTCATGAATGGCTCGGCAATAGCTGGGGAATGCTCTTTTCGCACCCTGCAGATTATACGCCAGTATGCACTACCGAATTAGGCCGTACAGCACAACTGAAATCAGAATTTGATAAGAGAAATGTAAAAGTGCTTGCGGTTTCTGTAGATGGGCTAGAATCACACAAAGGCTGGGTGAAGGATATTAATGAAACCCAGCACACCACGGTGAACTTCCCGATTATTGCGGACGAGGACAGGAATGTAGCCAACCTTTATGATATGATCCACCCCAATGCCAATGACACGTTGACCGTGAGGTCAGTGTTTGTGATTGGCCCAGATAAAAAAGTGAAGTTAACCTTGACTTACCCGGCCTCGACAGGTAGAAATTTTCAAGAGCTTTTGAGGGTAATTGATTCGCTGCAATTGACCGCCAATTACAGTGTGGCCACGCCAGCAGATTGGAAAGATGGCGATGACACGGTAGTTTCTCCGTCCATCAAAACAGCCGATATCCCTGCGAAATTCCCCAAAGGTTTTACAGAAATTAAGCCTTATTTAAGACTTACGCCTCAGCCTAATAAATAAGGCTTGGCATAAAAAAAGGACTTCATATAAAGTCCTTTTTTTATGCCCTTTTCCCAAACGACAGACCCTGAGACGAGCTGCTTATGACGCATCTTGATAAATGAGTTGATAGCCCAGTTCTTTAGCGTTCTTATAAAGCCATCGTTCTTTCTGCATTTTCATTTGTTCTTCATAGGCCTTAATTCCTTTTTCGGTATAGGCCACA
>Ga0210009_1000877_pt1 | contig 29374 bp, 37 predicted proteins | sample CryGeyCG2114_065_FD_185457 | JGI IMG/M metagenome (GOLD analysis project Ga0210009, IMG submission 185457) | Groundwater microbial communities from aquifer - Crystal Geyser CG12_big_fil_rev_8/21/14_0.65 (SPAdes) (version 2) | ecosystem: Environmental > Aquatic > Deep subsurface > Groundwater ...
ATTCTACAAATTGTGGAAAACGAATGCAGAAGAAGCATTTGCAATCGTGAGAATGTATCAGGGATATTTAGCGAAACAACGAAGAAGACTTGCGGGGGCACGGAGGATTAAAAAGACAAAACAGGTTCAAAAACTTATGGAATTTATTGATGTGAAATTAAACAAAAAGGTCGGGCTAAAAAGAGCTAAAGAGTCTCTAGTTAACTGTCAATTATGTTCAGTGGCTTGAACATAATTACATTGCTGGCCATTACCGACTTTTATCCTTCTTGCAAGTATAGTTTGCGGTTGCAAGTATTCAGGTCATTTTTTATTATGAAAGTTTAGCTATCATTTCCATAAGCTCCTTTTCTTTCTTTGTTGCGTCTTGATACGCGGGCCTCAAATCTGCCATTTTCTCGAGTTCTTCTTTAATTTCTCCTTCGATACCCCATCGCTCCTCCTCGATCTTTCGTCGTTCGCCTTCGGTTATCCATCGCTCCTCTTCAATCTTTCGTCGTTCGCCAGGAAGCGCCGTGGCACGTTCACGTTTATCGGCGTCTCGTTTTTGCGCTTTCACTTTTACTTCACTTTCGACAACCGGCCGGAGCTTCGCATCAAGCTGCTCTTTTCCTTCCATAAGGCGCAACCATTGTTCTTCAAGCTCGGCCTTCTTTTTTGAGACGATAATCAGTTCGATTTCAAGCTTCTTTCTGGTAGTGTCTTTTTCAGTTCGAGCGATCAATGTCTCGAGTGTATTTTTTTGCGCGATCGTTTTTTGGAGTGCAATGTTGTTCTCTTCGAGAGATTCAGTCAGCTGTTTAAGTTCTTCTTCGATACTCCATCGCTCCTCTTCGATCTTCCGTCGTTCGTCCTCGATCTTCCGTCGTTCAAGTTGAACCCGTTTTCGTTCATCGGGAGTTTTTATTCCCGCCTCTTGCTCTTCGGTTTTTTCCACTTTTGACTCGACATCTTTCTCGCGCTCGACAATGACATTGAGCCGTCCGACAATTCCCGTTTTTTCCTCCGAGAGTTTTTTGACTACGCTCTCAAGTCGAGATTTCTCTCCCATGGTATTCTCAAGTTGTCCGGCCGCTTCTTTTCTTGTCGCTTCAAGTTCTTCAATTTCCCCTTTGAGTTTCTCTGGCTCTGTAAGCTTTTTTTCTTCTCGTTGCGGTTGCAAATCTCTTTCTTCTCTATGCGTTTTTATGGACGCGGTTTGCACTGACGCAGGCGTTATTGCCGGCATTTTTTTGATCCCGTCTGCTGATTTTTTAATGACGTTCGGTGTCGATGCCTGCTTTAACGTTGGCATGGATACCGGTGTCGGTTTTGGCTTAATCGGCATGCTGACTGTCGGCTTGAGAGCGATCATGTCCGGAAGGGTGATATGATCGCGGTTTTGCGTCAGCGTTTGCGGTCGCGGTTTCGGCGGCGCGTATGTGGGCACTATGAGCTCGGTTGTATCGTTGGCAATTTTTGTCGGTTGTGCTCCGCTGGGAGTGCCCCCGCTCGCATTCTTGAGGTCACGAGCGTATGTCCGCAATCCTTTTATCGCACTGACACCTCCGGCTGGCTCGATGGCAGTATTTATTTTTTGAGTTAAGTCCGCTGGCATACAGGGTTGTTTATTTTGAAATCACGACGCTTTCTTTTTTATGAAATTTGGATCTGCCTGTTTGATCGATAGGCTGATACGGCCTTTCTCGTCTGTTTCCTTGACGACGACCGGCACACGATCTCCCTCTTTTAGAAATTCGTTGACCGATTCGACGCGGAACGGCGCAATCTCCGATATGTGCACCAATCCATCTGTGTTTGGTGCGATCCTGACAAACGCTCCGAAGTCGAGGATCTTCACGACTTCTCCATCGTAGCGTTCACCAGTTTTATATTCGTGAGTCATCTTCTCTATCATACCCCACGCTTTTTCGGCCGATCCATTTTTGCCAGTGACAAAAACAGAACCGTCATCCTCAATATCTATCTCGGCTCCCGTTTCGTCTTTTATGTGATTGATCGTCTTCCCGCCGGGTCCAATCACTAGACCAATCTGATCAACCTTTATTTTACCAAAAATTATCTTCGGTGCCGATGGGGATATTTCTTTTCTGGGTGCGCTTATCGCCTTGTTCATTGTGTCGAGAATGTGTTCACGCGCATTCTTGGCGTTGTTGAGCGATTCTGAGAGTATCGCAATGGGAATTCCGCCAACTTTTACATCCATTTGTATCGCACAGATACCATTGCGAGTTCCGGCAACTTTAAAATCCATATCGCCATGATGATCTTCCGGCCCTTGGATATCGGTGAGTACTTTGTATTGTTTCGTATCTTTCATCATGAGCCCGATGGCGATTCCCGCGACTGGCGCGCTGATCGGCACACCGGCATCCATGAGCGCGATGGACCCTGCGCATACCGAAGCCATCGAAGTTGATCCGTTTGATGCCATCGACTCAGAAACGATTCGAATGGTGTATGGGAATATCTCTTTGGGCGGAAGGACGATGGCGAGTGCTTTTTCGGCAAGCGCGCCATGCCCGATCATTCTTCGGTTTGTTCCGCCAATCCTTCCGGTCTCACCCGATGAGAACGGAGGGAAGTTATAGTGATGCATGAAATGCTTTTTCGTTCGTACCTCCATTCCATCTATGATCTGCGAATCTCCGGGGCCGCCAAGCGTCAGGACGGAGAGTACATGGGTTCCTCCGCGATAAAATACTCCAGAGCCGTGTAGAATGTTTGATACTCCGCCAGCTTGCGCATAGAGTTCGCGCACATCGGTCATTCCTCTGCCGTCTGGTCTTCGACCGTTCTCAATCGCCTCTTTATGAAGAAGCGCGTTCACTGCTTCTTCGAAGTATTCAAGCGCAAGCGATGCGTTTTTTTCGGGGAACGTTTTTTTGCAGAGTGCGATAAACTCGTCTCGAAGATCATCGATGCGCTGACTTCCCGGACCGGCGAATACAATCTCGGGGAGTTTTTTTTCAATGTGTTTTGCAAAAAGGTCTGTGAACTCTTTTGGTGCTGGTTCTTTTTCAATCGCTGTTTTCTCCTTTCCTATCTCGGCGATGATCTTTTTTTGGAATGCTTGCAGTTTTTCTATTTCCACAGATGTATACTCGAGTTGTTGTACGATAGCATCCTCTTTTGACTCCTTGCACATCGCCTCGATCATGTTGATATTCCCATCCTTACCGCATGCGGTTACTTCGTACTCAATATCCCCGTTGTCCCTAAAAGAATACTCCGGATTGACGAAACTTTCTTTTTCGGCCTGGTGTTTTGCGACTCGCACGGCGCTTACCGGCCCATCCCATGGAATATTTGAAACACCAAGTGCAAGCGATGCCGCGTTGATCGCCAAAATATCAGGGTCGTCTTTTCCGATCGAAAGGACGGTGATGACGATCTGTATCTCGTGGCGGATATGGTGTTCGAAGAATGGGCGTATGGTGCGGTCGACCATGCGTGCGGTGAGGATCGCCTCGTCGCTTGGCCGTCCTTCTCGGCGCATGAATCTGCTTCCGAGTATTTGCCCTGCGGCGTAAAAACGCTCTTCATAGTCAACTGTGAGCGGAAAAAAATCTCTCCCTTCAAGCTCTAATTTTGACATCACTGCCGTTGCGAGCACTATCGTGTCGCCGTAGCGAAGAATGACCGAACCATTCGCCTTATTAGCAAGATCGGAAAACTCAGCAACGAGTGTTTTACCGCCGATTTCCAATGAGTATTCTTTTTTTTGCATACAATGAATATGAGATAAGATCCTCTGTATGCGCTTGTCAGGTATTCGAACCGAAGCATATAACCCCGTCAAGAAACTTTTAAGCCCTGTATCGAGTTCGTCGCGCGCCGTGTGCGATCCTACAGGCGCAATACAGGACCAGTTTCATACGACGGTCGCGTGCAAAGCACATACCACAATTTAAAACTTATAATTTCCCGAATCATAGCGGAAATCGGGGATTTTAGCAAACAAATTTTACAATAGTTACTTAATGCCCGTTTTGATTTTCGTCGTCGCTTTTGGTGATCGTGAATTGGCGGTAACCGCCAATAAGATATTTTCTCGGGTTTGCGCACAGGTCGACGAAATCATCAGCCATCTCTTTGAGTCGGGACGATGCCGATTTCCCAAATGCGATTACTTCAACCTGCGCTCCGGTGGAGAGTTTCAAATATTCAACCAAAGGCACGAAGTCGCCGTCCCCCGACACGATCACCGCCGTATCGAGTTTGGGGGCGAGGCGTACCGCGTCAATCGCGAGTCCAACATCCCAATCCGCTTTTTTGGCACCGCCGAAAAATATCTGAAGATCTTTTGTTTTTGTTTCTATGCCGAGCTTTACCAGTGCTTCGAAAAAATTTCGTTCTTCGCCCGATTCTGTCGTGATCACGTAGGCGATTGCGCGCACGAGATGTCGTCCCGCAACCGCATCCTTCATGATCGCGCCGAAATCAACCTTCGCTTTGTAGAGGTTTCGCGCGCTGTGATAGAGATTCTGAGCATCGATAAAAACACCCACTCGCTGTTCTTTGTGTTTAATAACCGCCATGCGTATAGTGTGACAATCTCACGGGAACGTCTGTTATTTTATGCCAAGTTTTTTTGAAAGCGCGTCGTATCGTTTTCCGTCCTTCTTTTTGAGGTATTTCATGTGCGCATGGCGCGTTGCCACCATTTGTAAAAGTCCCCTGCGAGAGTGGTTATCCTTGTGGTTCTTTTTCAAATGCACCGCAAGGTCATTGATCTGTTTGGTCAAAATGGCAACCTGCACCTCAGTCGATCCGGAGTCCTTTTCGTGACGCTGGTGTTTTTTGATAACATTCTGTTTTTTCTTCATTGTAAGCATAGTTAGTAAATTGTAGCATAAAGTGAGATTTTTTGCAATGCCCCCATGATAAAGTGGACATTTAAGCTGATTTTTCTCAAAAATCGGTCGTGGGACTCCCTTGGTCGTCCAATAATTCAATCCCCTCCGTTGAAAGCTCATCTCTAACCTCATGTATGGGTCGATCATGTGTTGGATTTGCGACGGGATCATTTCGTGACACCTCTATACCGCCAGCGTTTGCAAGTTCCTGCATTACGACATCAATCCCCAATTCAGCATGGCTATCATTCTCGTCTTGTGGAACGTCGATGCGGACACCGTCGAGGTCGATAGTGGCATCGGAAATATCCACAGCGTTTTTATCATCGAATTTTGGTTCTTTCGGTTTTTCAAACATGGATATGGTGCTTTACATTACCGCTTTCATTCGTTCTATTCTATCACTGTCATTATCTTTCACCAAGTCGTGGTATAATATTATTGTGCGACACAAGACCTTTGTAGGATATGCCGCAGGGTGTCGCTATCAGCCATCATTTCATTATTGTGGACATCGCAACGCTTATACAAGAATTTCTCGAACACCTTGAGATTGAAAAAGGGCGCAGTATAAAGACGATCGAGAACTATGGTCGCTATTTGGCGCGCTTTCTTTCGTATTCAAAAACAAAAAAACCGAGCGATATTACCGACGAAGTTGTGCGTTCTTATCGCCTTTGGCTCAATCGGCAGAACACGGGAGCCGGCGATCCGATCAAAAAGCGCACTCAGAATTACTATCTTATCGCCCTGCGCAGTTTTCTCAAATATCTGGCGTTCCGCGGAGTAGAGTCGCTTTCTCCCGAACGCATCGAACTCGCGAAAGTTGCCGAACGCACCCTCGATCTTATTTCCGCCGACGAGCTTGCCTGCCTGCTTGCGTCGCCGGACGGGAGCGATATCAAAAGTTTGCGCGATAAGGCAATGCTTGAGCTCCTGTTCTCGACAGGGTTGCGCGTTTCAGAGCTTTGTTCGCTTCCGCGCGACATTAACCTTGGGAAAGATGAGTTTTCCATACGCGGTAAGGGCGAAAAAGTGCGCGTAGTGTTTCTCTCCGAGAGCGCGAAGCACGCGGTGAAAGCGTATCTTGACGAACGCGTTGATATGGATGATGCGTTGTTCATTCGCACCGACAAGATCGAACAAGGCGATAACAGCACGCTCCGGCTCACCACGCGAAGTGTCGAACGAATCATCAAGCGTCATGCCATCAAGGCGGGTATTTCAAAAAAAGTCACGCCACATATCATTCGCCACAGTTTCGCCACTGACTTGCTTGAAAACGGTGCTGATTTGCGCAGTGTCCAAGCGCTTTTAGGGCATTCAAGCATTACCACCACTCAAATCTATACTCATATAACTGACAAACAGCTCCGCGAAGTCCACAAAGCGTTCCATGGCCGGAAGCGAAAGTAAGAAATCATTTTGCCCATAAAAAGAAAGAAACCGGCGGAACAATTTTTCTTCTCTCATATGAGTTTGCTATAAAGTTGCTATAAAGGTCCGACCTTTATAGCTTGCCTTTACAGCTTGACTATTTTTTCAACTTTTTTTGTTGGATTTTCAATAATGCTTTCTTTGTTCGTTTCTATTTTTGGCGCGGAGCCAGATTTTATAGTGCTACCATTGGAGCTTGTTTGTATTTCGTCAATAGCTTTCTTACTCGCTTCTTTTTTAGCTAGCTCATTGTCTGTCTCATTCTCCGGTATCTCCGGCGGTGTGTTCAGTGATTCAAATCCCATAGTGATTAGCGATATAGTTAGCGGTTATTCGAATAATTATGGATTTTTTAATAACGCGCGCGTTTAAAGTAGGTTTGTTGCTAAAGTAGTTCTTCGACCTGTTTTGTCATTTGATTTTTATAATATTGTTTGGATTCTTCCCTCGTTTTTTCGTTGTGTTGACGTATTAATCTGCCTTGTTCGTTTCCATCGAGTGCTATTTCGGAATATTTATCGATAAACTTTTGTATAACATCTTCATCCGGTACATCTTGTCCGTCAAGTTCCATTTTGTAGCGCGTAACCTCTTCCGCGCTGTTTTCATCCAGTTCGCGATATCGGATACTCTTTGTAACTTTTACATGACGGTTGTTTATGTACCCACTTAGTGTTATTACTTCGTCTTCCGTTTCTTCAATCTCTTCGTTAATATAATTAGGCATGGAAGAATCCGGGGACTGGATTTTTTTTTGTAAGATATCCGGTCTTCCCGCTTTGTTCAATGTCTTCAATCATTTTTTCCCTCATCGCGGTTAATTTTTCTTGCTCATCAGACATCATTGCCTCCGCGCCGGCAATATCTTCTTCTGTTGGCTCGTAGTGTTCTTTCATATTTAAACTTATCTTGCTAATTACTAATTATATTTAGTATATAATAGGCATTTCCGTTCGTCAGGTTGACTATGGTGCGAAATGCAAGTCGCTGAACCGTAGCTGGCTTTATACGAGCGAATGCCATTGACAATTTCAGAAAATCTGGTATGTATGAGTGTATGAGACACATTCAAGAATCGAGCAATTTTGAGGGAGGCGCGGAGTCGCATAAAGGACATTCTCGGCTTCAGGATGATGTTGACAAGATTCTACATCGCCACGTGCACCTGTTTCTTAAGGACAAGGCTTCATCTATGGGGAACCAGGTGGTGGATATCGATATTGACGTTGTTTTGAGCGAAGATGACGAACTCATCCCTTCTCGACATGCTCTCGGACTTACGCAAGTATCTGGTGTGACCATACATGCGGGAGATATCATCAGGTCGGGAGATCATGACGAACACGACCACGAAATGGATGTGCGTATCTATGAGGGAGTAAAGGTAAGACGTCCATCATTCATTCGCACACGCGCCATGCTTCGTCGTTTGTTTACCGAGCGTTTACGCTACCATTAAGCCACAATAAAATTCAACAGCACTCATTTCCTCATCTCCTAATGCTATCTGATTTATCCTACAAAGACATGTTTCACGTGAAATCTACTCGGTAAATAAACAAAAAGTGAGGTTTTTCCGCATTTTTTGCAAAATTAGTTGTTGTATAGGAAGCATTGTGGTGTTAAACTGTCGCGTTTCACGTGGAACACCATTTCGCAACCATTAGGAGGATATCTATGGGTTTGGTAAATACCGCTTTATTTCACCCAGTGGCGTTTGCGTATTTTCTCAATTTCTTTTTCTTCCTTGGATTCTTTCTTTTTTTTCCCTTCATCACCGAGCTTTTTGAGCTTGCTTTCGGGTAGTTCTGCTAATTCCCGTGAGCGTTTCACGAGAAACTCCTCGGTATTCTTATCCGGATCGTCCAGTGTTTCTTCCAGGAGGGTATGGAGAATGAGCCCTATTTTCGGTCCTGGCTTTTCACGTGTAACATCCATTATCTTCGTGCCGTCAATTCTGAGCATGTGCACTGAAATTGGAGCTCTCATTGCCTCCTCGATCATTGACTCATATTTTCGCAGACGGTACGGTATTTCTTTTGGTCGCCCCATGCCGATTCTATCGCACGCCCGGACTTTCATAAGATCCCATACATTTTCCGGTCCAACGTTTCGAACTATTCGTCGTACCGCGGAAAGGGTTATCTTTTCGACATCAGAGAAGAAAAGGTGATAGCGTACGAGCTTTGACACCGTTTCAACAAGTTTTTTGGGGAATTTTAATCGAGTCAGGATTTCACGTGAAACACGCCCGCCAACCACATCATGGCCGTAAAATGTCCAATCGTTTTTTTCTTTCGACCATCTTCTTGTTTCCGGCTTTGAAATATCATGCAAAAGCGCTGCAAGTCTCACGTGTAATGGCCATGCGCGATCTGCGGCATGCTGTACCGCCCGGAGATTATGTTCCCACACATCGTAGATATGGTCGCCGTTTTGCTCGGTTTTGATGCCCGTTTCAAGCTCGGGCACGATATATTGTAATAATCCAAGTTTGTGAGCCACAAATATACCAGTGAGCGGATTGTCCGACACAATCATTTTTGTAAATTCGTCGCGGATACGTTCTTGAGAGATTTCTTTCAGGTGTTGTGCATTTTCGACAATTGCTTTTTCTGTCTCGGTGTTAATCGTGAAACTAAGTTCCGTGGAAAGGCGTACCGCGCGAAGCATACGCAGTGCGTCTTCGTTGAACCGTTCGGTAGGCGAGCCAACGGTGCGTATTATTTTGTCCTTTATATCTTCCTGTCCTTTATAAAGGTCAACAACATGTCCTTTATCCTCATCATAGGCGATGGCGTTCATGGTGAAGTCGCGACGCTTGAGATCATCTTCGATATGTGCGCTGAAGGTGATGGAATCGGGTCGGCGTTTGTCGCTATATACTCCCTCAATCCTATAGGGCGTTACTTCGATAATGGTAAGTGTTGGGTCGTTCGCGTTTTCATTCACAACACCCACGGTTCCGTAGTCATTCTCATAGAATGTGTTGTCGAAAAGAGGAGTGATTTCTTCCGGTTTCGCGTTGGTGGTGATATCCCAATCTTTCGGCTTTCCTTTTCGCACAAGATCACGCACGCACCCGCCGATAAGATACGCTTCAAATCCAGCCCCGCGGAGCACGCGTGTTACTTGTGAAACCTCTTTAGGTATTAAAAAATCCTTACCCATAGTAAGCTCATTTTAACTGAACTTTTGATATTTATCTAATTTTCCTATAGTATTCAAGCACAAATGCCCCCGTGGTGAAATGGATATCACGCCGGTCTTCGGAACCGTCGTTGTAGGTTCGAGTCCTGCCGGGGGCACCAAACACGAAAAATGCCCTAATAAGTTTTGATACATATGAAAACTCTCCTCGGTCTAAAAACCACCAAAGAGTCCGAAGAAACAATCGACTCCAACAATGTTTTAAGAGAAAGAAAGAAAAATTTTGAATCGCATGAATCAAGAAGAACCAAACTTTAGCCAAGTACAAGCTCCACTGGCGCAAAAACAGATCGAATCTCTTAAAACAGAGAAAGAAATCGCGTGGGATAAAAAACTGGTTGAAATAGATGAACTTGCCGACCGCCTCGGGCTTGGTGTTGATGAAAAAATTAAAGAACCAGTCGCCGCTTTTTTGATTAACGAATTCACCACAAGTAGCTCGTGCGAGGGCCATGTTGAAGAGGAAGGGCGACACGGAGCGTTGTTTCCATGGGTTGAGATTTACGCTTCTGAACCAGAAGGGTGGAAAGAGGCGACAGGAGAAAAAAAGGAGGAGATTGAGCAAGCGTGGACGGTAAGGAACTTGGAGCAACAGCAAAAAATGATGAGCATCCTCGCTGAATTTTATCAAGGACGGGAAACCCCCTTTGACGCGCGGCTCGTCTTTGATCCAATTGGCGCGTTTGGCGGGTTTCGCGTTCAGAGTTTTGGAGCGGAGATGATGAAATTATTGCCAGTAACAGAACAACATAAAAAACGTGAACTTTACCGGCGGGAAATAAATGACTTTGCCTTTTTTTAAAGAATAATTTTTTAGAAAAATAATCAATTATTTTACCTATGTATCCATATCTTCTCGCCGCGTCGCTTGTCGCAAATTTTGCCGACAGTTTGTTCGGTCCCTTATACGCGGTCTATGTTCAAAATATCGGCGGCGATATACTCGATGTTGGCAGCACGATAGCACTCTATTCAATAGCGACAGGGTTGCTTATCATTCTGGTTGGGAAGTTCGCGGATCGTTTGAGCAAGGAATTGTTGACGACAATCGGTTTCGCGCTTGGTGCGTTAGGAACACTTTGTTATCTTGTGATTGACACTCCACTTGAGCTCTATGTTTTACAGATATTGTTTGCTGTCAGCACCGCACTACTTTCTGCGCCACTTACGGCACTCTTTGCAAAAAACATCGATGAGAAAAAAGCGGGGTTGCTCTGGGCACTCGAAGGAGGGGGCAATAAAATGCTGTCAGGATTCGGTCTTTTGATCGGTACGTTTGTCACTTATCGTTTCGGTTTTGCGACCGTTTTTATCATTATCTTCTTATTTCAGGTATGCGCGGCGATGCTTCAGGGGCGCGTGTATATGCTCACTTTTCAAAAGAAAATATCTGATTGAAAAAGCTCTTACGATGCATTATAATGACGCAGGTTATTATCGCGGGTATAGTTTAGTGGCATGACACGTCCTTGCCAAGGATGAGACGGGAGTTCGATTCTCCCTACCCGCACTTTTCTACGCACAAATGAGAGTATGAAATCTTGGTCTTTGCACTATACTAAAGAGACTGCGTTATGGGAAATAACGCAACACATACTCCTGTTTTGGGTAGAGCTTCTCTGTTAAAATAAGGGTAAAACTGTGGATAACTGTGGATAACCCGGTGGATTGTGTGTATAAAAGACATTATTGTATGTCTGATACCGTATACGACATTTGGCGTAAAAGGAACATCTTATGGCTTTATAGAGCCGTAAAAAGAGATTTTTAACGCCACAATGGCGCTGTCTTAGAGAAGTGAATCGATAAATTGGCTTTGTTATGACTGATCGAACAAATGAGCATATCGCGGTGGGGAAATTGGGCGAAGATATCGCGTGCCGGTATCTTGAAGAACACCATTTTTCGGTCATTGAACGCAATTATCGGAAGCAATGGGGAGAGATCGATATTATCGCGAAAAAAGACAGGGTTCTGCGCTTTGTCGAAGTGAAAACGGTTTCAAGAAAAAATCTCGACACGATCTCCGGCGAATCGGGGCATGGTTATCGCCCCGAAGAGAATGTGCATCCGAAAAAGCTCAAGCGACTTTCCCGCGCGGTGCAATCGTATCTGGCGGAAAAGGACATCTCCGCCGAGTCGCAGTGGCAGTTCGACGTGCTCGCGGTATTTCTTGATAGGGACAAAAAACAAGCACGGGTGAGATTTCTGGAGAATCTTATTTTGTAACCGGTAAAAGGTCGGACCTTTATCGTATCAAAAGATTAAAAGTGTGCTAGAATGCGCTTGTAGTGAACGGGGTGTGGTGTAACGGCTAACATGCCTGCTTTGGGAGCAGGTGACTCCGGGTTCGAATCCCGGCACCCCGAATGAACATGGCGAAGATTTCGCATAAATGCGCATATGCATCACGTTTTGCCCCAGGCTTTTTTTGATCGGCCGACGGTTGAGGTTGCCCGCGATCTGTTGGGGAAAAATCTCGTGCGTGTCGTCGGGCGCGAGCGGATCGCACTCCCAATCACGGAGGTCGAGGCGTACGACGGTTTCAAGGACAAAGCGTCGCACGCGCACAAAGGCGCAACTGCCCGCAATGTGGTGATGTTCGGCGAGGCGGGATATTGGTATGTGTATCTCGTGTATGGTATGCACTGGATGCTCAATATTGTAACCGGCCCGCGCGATTATCCGGCGGCGATCCTTATGCGCAGTGCGGGGGGTGTCATCGGACCGGGGCGCCTCACGAAACATTTTTTGATCGACAAAACCAACAACGGCGTAAAGTCGGTCCTTACAGAAGGGCTTTTTATCGAAGAAAGTGGCATTATGGTGTCACCGCGCGAGATCGTGAAAACTCCGCGCATTGGTGTTGCTTACGCTGGTCCCGTGTGGTCTCAAAAACCGTACCGCTTTGTGTGGAAGCGGCGGTAGTTTTCTCGCGCGCAAACGGTAAAAGGTCGGACCTTTTTCGGTAAACATATTTTTTGGTACTAAGTGTTTCGTACGCAAATATCCTTATACGCTAATCCTCACGAATGAGAACTATGGAAGTAACTTGATTTTAGAAAAGCGGCGTAAGGTCGGTCCTTACGGGTCCCCGCTTTTTTCTTCTTATTTATCTCCTTTTTTTGCCGCGTCAACTTGTTCTGGCATTCTCTTAAATCTTTCAAGCAGCAGCCTGACTTTCCTGAATCTCGCCTCAGCGTCTTCGCGAAAGATAGCAGCTCTCGCAACAGCGTTATATTTACTACTGCCAAAGTTAGGACGGTCTTTTTTTCTGTCGCATTCAAAGTTTGTGGGGTGATATGATTCTGCTTCGTGACTGCCATCGCACCTTGTTACTTTATTAATACCGGCATATTTACCTCTTTTTGTAGTCAAATTTTCTTGCGAAAAGACATACCTAATTCTCCCTATCCTCTCTTGAAGCTCATCAACATATTTCTGCAGAGCTTGGCTATCATATTTAGTCCAATCAATTTTTTCATGAAGATAGTCAAAGGGAAAATTATCACCAAGGACGACCCCGTTTTCATATGCTTCATCTATCGCCTTAAGACTATCCATAAGCTCTTGACCGACGGCTTCTCTGTCAATGTAACCTTTCTCATCTGTTTTCTGCAATGCGACACTACTGCTGTGTTTCCTTTTCCCTTCTTTTATGTACTCGTCCACCAAATCATCATTGAATTTATCTTCAGCCATGGCCTTCTCTTGCCAACGTGAGTCTGCAATAATCTCATTTTCTTCAAGATGTGATTTTTGAGTTTCAAGATGCGATTTTAGGGCAAGGTCGTAATTTTTGTCATGTTTCTTTACTGCTTCAAGATACCCTCCTGCCTTTGCCCGTGCCTGTTCTGGATTCTCTGGATTTGAGTTCCGCATATCCTTAACTTTGCCGGCTAACGTATCACGATATTCTTTTGATTGTTCCTCGTTTGATCTTTCGTAATTCACAAGTTTGATAGGTAAAAATTAATAATGTCCTCATATTACCCCCCTGCCGTTGTGTCAAGCACAAAAGCTGTAAAAGGTCGGACCTTTTTCGGTACAAATAGCGTAGAAAATGGCAGGAATCCATTGCGGAAACGATCTGCCGCGAAGGTCGGTCCTTTGTTTGGTATGGTTGGTGTATAATGGCGTGATATGCGAATACTCATCAAATTATCCGGCGGGAGCTTGGGAGAAGGGGAACGGAAGTTCTCCGAGGGCGCGCTCGAGCGTATCGCCGCGCAGATCAAGTCGCTTCTTGAGACGGGCAACCAGATCGCACTCGTCGTCGGCGGGGGGAATCTCTTTCGCGGGCGCGATCTTGCGGGCTGGCTTGCGATCGAGCGCGCGACAGCGGATTATGTCGGGATGCTGGCGACGGTGCAAAACGCTCTCGTCCTTCGCGACTACTTTGAAAGCAAAGGGATTGTGACGCGGGTGTCCTCGGCGGTCGCGATGGCGCAGGTCTGCGAGGGTTATATCCCGAAACGCGCGATTCGGCACTTGGAAAAAGGGCGAGTTGTCATTTTTGCCTCGGGACTCGGCGTGCCGTTCTTTACGACCGATTCGGCGGCGGTACAGCGCGCGCTTGAGATCGGCGCGGGAATGCTCGTCATGGCAAAAGACGGCGTGGATGGTCTCTACACGGCCGATCCGCGAAAAAACACGAATGCAATGAAAATTGAGAGTATTACCGCCTCGGAAGTGATTGAAAAAAACTTGAAATTCGCCGATCAGGCGGCGGTGGTGCTTGCGCGGGAACAGGGGCTTTGCATTAAGGTCGTCGGTATTGAAGACATCGGCCGGTTCGGCGACGAGTGTGTCGGGTCGGTGATTGATGGGCGGTGATACGACACTTAGGATAAGTTGGATATAGTTTCAATATTTCCGCGAAAGTTGGCCGCTCGCGGAACACTAATTGATTGTGACGGGGCGGTTTCCGGTTTCTATATATGCGAGAATTGACCTCTGGCAGGCATTCGAAAGCGTTCCGCCATATTTTTTGTTACAGACACTTCTTTTTTCACTTTCAGTGTGGTAGAATAGAAGCAACAGAATATCATGGACGAAAACGCGAAAGGGAATAAAAATGAATTTTGGTGCGAAAACGGCATTCTTTACTATACTCTTACGATGCCTGTTGACGAAAAAGAAGCGATACGGCTCAATGAAGGGGGAAGTGTATGTCTTGACTCCGGTGCCGCGTCTCGCGTCATCATCGATCTCCAACGCTCAATGACATTTTCATCGGCCGCGAGGAAGATATGGGTTAAATTTTTACAGAATCCGCATATCAAAAAAACGGCTTTGTTCGGTGGAAACGTATTTGTTCGAACACTCGCGTCATTCGTGATCGCGGCAACAAACAGAAAGCATATGAAATTTTTCTCTTCGAAGGAAGAAGCGACGCGGTGGCTTCTGGAATAACAATATCGTCGAACTTTATCAGCATATTTTTTACCATGAAAAAACTTACTTGTAAAAATGTCGGAGTCGAATGCGACGGTGTCTTTGAGGCGGATACGGAGGATGAGGTTATAAAACTTGCCGCCGAGCATGCCGCCGCGGCGCATAATCTACCAAAGATACCGCCATATCTTGAAAAGAAATGTCGCGATTTTATCAAAGGCATACGTGACGGAGAAGCAAACGAAACCGTTTGATATTTTTGTGTAATATGAATTCCTCCGAAACGAAAGTTCTACTTTCATTTATTGCTGAAGGGCTGATGCTCTTTGACGAGAAAGGAAAAATCATGAGCGTTAATCCGCACGCGACACTCCTTTTGGACTACACGAGCGAGGAATTAATAGGAAGACATATTGATAAAACTTTCAGCATTTATTTAGACAAAAAATTTCTCAGTGAGCAAGAAACAATAACATATGTTATTTTCGAACAAGGGAGAACTTTTAGCACACCGCATGGGCGCATAGTGTATTTTGAATCTCAAAGCGGAAGGAAATTTCCGGTGTTCGTTTCCGCGAAAGCGATATCCATTAACGGGAAACGGGGTGGAATTCTTGTTTTCCGCGACATTACCGATCAGAAGGAGCTTGAAGACTACAAAATAAACACGGCGAAAAAGTTAGCAACCCTAACGCCGATTCTTCAGAGGACCGCAACGGGGGTATTTAGCACCAAGATCAAAATTCCGAGGGAAGAAGATGAGTTCACAGAGCTTCTGGTAGGACTTGCGCTTATGATCGACGATCTGGAGGAAATGGAGAAAACAAGGAAGGAAAGTGAGGAGAGAAGGGTCGAGGCGGTGAAAAAGGCGGAAGGTCAGAAGCGCACCATGACGGAAGAGTACTCGAAGAAACTCGAAAATGATGTGCGTGAAAAAACAGAGGAGTTACGTCGGGCAAAAGTGCACACAGAGGCGGTCATTGAAAATCTTACGAGCGGTCTGGTTGAGTATTCAAGTGATTTTACCGTGTTGCGTGTCAACCGAGCGGCGGAAGATATTCTTGGAATAAAACGAGAAGATGTTGTCGGGCGGAAAATAAGCCCGAAAGACATTGAAACACCGGGCATGCAATCGCTCTCCATTGTTTCTTATCCGGCGCTTTCAGACGTAGTGCGAAAAGTAAAAAGCACAGCATCGGGAATTAAAGAGGGTGTTAGCGTTAACGAGGTGGTCATTCATTATCCGTTCGATCGAGAGGTTCAGGTCATTACCGCACCTATAATCGGTTCAGAATCCGATACGCGCAAAGGATTTATCAAGGTACTGCGCGATATCACTAGAGAACGTATTATATCGCGAGGAAAAAGTGAATTTATCTCGATTGCCGCTCACCAGCTTCGAACACCGCTCTCGGCGGTAAAATGGGTGATTAGTCTGGTCATTAACGGCGATCTCGGTCTCTTGAACCCTGCACAGCGGAAACTTCTCGAACGTGGGTATGAGACCAATGAAAAAATGATCACCTTGGTGAATGACATGCTCAATGTTGCCAGGATCGAGGATGGGCGTTTTGGGTATAAGTTCTCGAAGAATGATATTTTAAAAACGATTTCTCTTGTTGTTGATAATCTGAAGGTGGTGGCGAAAGAAAAAGGAGTCATTTTAAAATTTGAAACGCCGCCTGGCCCGATCGAAGAGTTCATGTTTGATCCCGATAAACTTTCGCTTGCCATACAAAATCTTATTGATAATGCAGTGAAATACACGAACGCCGGAGGCAAGGTTGTTGTCATGCTGTCAAAAAAGGATTCCGCGAACATTGAAGTAAAAGTCAGTGATGAAGGGGTTGGAATCCCTGAATCACAGATCAATCGTCTGTTCTCAAAATTTTTTCGCGCAAAAAATGTTATTCATCTGCAAACGGAAGGTTCAGGACTCGGCCTGTTCATTGTGAAGAACATTATTACTAGACATGGCGGCACTATCAAGGTAGAATCTAAGGAAAGTAAAGGATCTACTTTTTCTTTCACGCTTCCGCTTGATGAGTCGTTTGTTCCGAAAGAAGGAGAGATTTCCGAGTATTAAATGTAATTTTCATGACACAAAAAAAGATATTGGTTGTTGAAGACGACAGCGTGCTGAGGGATGTTTTAATGGAAAAGCTGAAAAAGAGCGGCTATGCGGTCAAGGGCGCTTTTGATGGGCAGGAAGCGATCGAAGTGATGCCAGAGTACGCTCCCGATCTTGTCCTGCTTGACATCCTTATGCCACGGAAAGACGGGATGGAAGTGCTTGAAGAGATGAGCAAAGACGAGAAGCTCCACAAGATTCCTGTCATCGTGGTTTCGAATTCAGGCCAGCCGGTTGAGATTGAACGCGCGAGAGAACTCGGCGCGCGAGACTTTCTGGTAAAAGCGGTTTTTGATCCCGGCGAAGTGATGGGGAAAATCGAGAAAGTTCTTGGCTCCGGCACCCAGAATGAAAATTCTCATGCTGAAAAAAAAGAAGCAAAAGCGGTAGGTGGCACGCGCAACACTTATTCAAAAAAACCTATCGGTGCGGCGCATGGATCCGCTTCAAGTAATGATAAGGAGCCGATTCTTGTTGTTGAGGACGATAAGTTTTTGAGGGACCTCTTGGTGGGAAAACTCTTTAATGAAGGATTCGAGGTAAAGAGCGCAATCGATTCTCGCGGGGCGCTTGATATATTGCATAACGCGAATGGGTGGAAGCCCAGAGTCGTTCTTCTTGATCTCATTTTACCCGGAGAGGACGGGTTTTCAGTTTTGGTAAAAATAAAGAATGACGAGAATCTGGCGGCAATTCCAGTGATTATTTTAAGCAATTTGGGACAAAAGGAGGATATTGATAAAGCGATAGAGCTCGGAGCTTACGACTTTATGGTCAAAGCGAATTTTACTCTCGATGAAATACTCGAGAAAGTGAAAAGCGTTTTGAATAATTAAAAAAGCAGGTCTAATACTAAATGTTTCCGAACTCGTTTTGTGCATGAGCGGCTTCTCGGTATTGGATGTTTGGAAATATGACATCGTCGGCGGCGGCATCGCGGATGCGTTTGTGATCGTATTCGGTGCTTGTTTTCGAGGATGTGCATCGGCCCGCATCAAGAAACAGAGAAATCTTGTTATTCCAGTGCGTTTTGAAAAGGAGAGAATATCAACGGCGTATCCAATCCGGACGGTTCATACACTTGTGCGTAATTCATGAGCTATAGCGGGAGCTTAACAGGCCAATCATTTTTTGTTATGATAATGTGATATTTATGAATACCAACAACAGTGGCGTAACTGAATATATTCGACAAGCAATCAAGCAGGGGGAAAGCATTGAGAGTATTAAGGGAGGTCTTCGGCGGAGCGGATATGGCAAGGATGAGATTGAGCGCTTTTTTGAAGGATTTGTCGAAACCAGAGATGGTAAAAAGTCCATGGGAAAGACTGCTCCGAATGGCGCAAAAAAAGTCCTCATTGTCGAGGACGACAAATTCCTTCATGAGATTGTTGTCAAGAAAATGATAAGTGTCGGTTTTGACGTGAAAAACGCGGTGAATTCAAAAGAAACATTCGATATTTTTGATAGCGGTTGGCATCCCGCGATCATTCTTCTTGATCTCATTTTACCCGGAGAGGGAGGATTTTCGATCTTGGAAAAGATCAAAAAAGACCCGCAGCTTGCCGCTGTTCCGGTTGTTGTTCTAAGTAACTTAGGTCAAGAAAATGATAAACAGCGCGCGGCCACTCTTGGTGCCGTTGATTTCATGATAAAATCGAACTTTACTCTCGATGAAATCGTTAAGCGAGTCATATCCTTGATCGGTTAATTGAAATTTTTTATGGTAACCAAAGAATTGCTTGATTATATAAGAAACGCCGCCATAAGCGGTCGTGATTTTGCAACGATAAAAGAAGAGATGCTCGCAAACGGCTGGGAGGACGGTGATATTAACAGCGCGCTGAAGGAGTGCAATATGGACATTGCCGCGCAGAAACAAGGTGAGATCGCGACCACAATGACATATTCGGAAGTTGTGGTCGGCGAAGGATTTGAAAAAACGCCAACCAATCAAGGTCCGAAGGTTCTCATTGTCGAGGATGACCGTCTCTTGAGAGAAACGATGGTAAGAAAGTTCTTAAGCAAAGGTTTCCGGGTTAAAAGCGCAATCGATTATGAAGAGAGTATGGATGTGCTCCACGAAGAGAAACCCGATATCATTCTTCTTGATCTCATTTTACCAGGAGAGAAGAACGGTTTTTCAATATTGTCGCACCTTAAGACTGATAACAGGATGAAGACGGTCCCTGTTATCGTTCTCAGTAATCTGGGTCAACAGAATGATATTGATAAGGCAAAAATGCTCGGCGCGGTTGGTTTTATGATAAAGGCAAACTACTCGCTCAATGAGATCGTCGAAAAGGTTGATGGAGTGCTCAATGAGCGTCCTGCTGTTTTCAAGGCCTTGGGTTAAGCAAGCTCTCTTTTTCTTTTTGTACGATCATCGCTTTGACGCGCATTGTTGAAACAATAGCATCGCGTGCGTGTTCTTCAAGTCTTCCGGTGATGAAACGGATAGTGTCCTTGAGGTTCGGTATGCGAGTGTTCTCGAGCGCGCTCACCCTCCGTCTGGTGCGTTCGATCTCTTCAGCCAAATTTTCCGCGGTTTTTTCAAGTTCGGCAAGTTTGATGATATCTGTGATAACGTTTTCAAATCTCTTTATGGCGTTATCAAGATCTCCGCTCGTTTCAAGCATGCCGTAGGAAAAAGCGTTTCCTTGCTTCTTAATCTCAAATTTCGGCACGGGTACTGACATAATCGTTTTTACTTTTACATCAAGATCAATCGAAACACCGGGAATGAGAAAGGCGACTTCGGTCGTTTTTTTGTGTACTAAGGAACTGGCAATCGCGTACATCGCAAACGCCGTACCGAGATTTTCTTCAACGGTCTCTCTCAGGTCTTTTGTTTGCCGTATGGTGGACATAAAGTGCTTCATCAGTCCATCGCGCTTGTTCTTTAGGAGATTGTATCCCTTTTCAGCAACGCGAAGATCTTTTTTGAGAATGAGAAGCGTTATTCGAGTTGGTGTTACTTTGAGGATCATAGAAGATGAACAAGAACAAAAAAATAAGAGGTATTACGCCATATATTTCTCTATCATTTCAGGTTTTACTCGCTTTAGCGACTCTCGGGGGAGCAGTTTAAGCAATTTCCATCCGATATCGAGCGATTCGGCTATCGTTCGCTCTTTGTATTCGTCTTGCCGCAAGAACTCTTGCTCGTAAGCATCGGCGAACTTAAGATGCGCTTTGTCGGTTTCATCGAGCGAGGACTCTCCAAGAACGACCGCAAGCTCTCTAGTTTCTTTTCCTTGCGCGTATGAGGCGTAGAGCTGGTCTTTCAATTGTGCATGATCTCCGCGCGTCTTATTTTCGCCAACACCCGCGGACCAGAGGCGCGAAAGCGATCCTTGCACATCAACGGGCGGGTAGATACCTTTGGTGTTGAGCTCTCGGGATACAATGAATTGCCCCTCGGTGATGTATCCGGTGAGGTCGGGGATTGGGTGCGTTTTGTCATCGTCGGGCATGGTTAGAATGGGGATTTGGGTGATGGTGCCGTTCCTCCCCTTGATTCTTCCGGCGCGCTCGTATATGGTCGAGAAGTCTGTGTAGAGATATCCCGGATATCCTCGGCGCCCCGGAACTTCTTTTCGGGCTGAGGAAATTTCACGAAGCGCTTCCGCGTAATTGGTCATATCGGTAAGTATAACCAAAACATGCATGTCTCGTTCGAACGCAAGATATTCGGCAACCGTCAAGGCAAATCGTGGCGTGGCGACGCGTTCTACGACCGGATCGGCGGCGGTGTTCAAAAAGAGAACGCTCCGCGAAAGTGCTCCCGTTTTTTCGAATTCTTTTTTGAAATACTCGGCTTCTTCGAAGGTGACTCCCATGGTTGCGAATACGATCGCGAATTCTTCTCCAGTGGTCACCTTTGCTTGTCGCGCGATCTGCGCTGCAAGGCGGTTGTGGGGGAGTCCCGCGCCGGAGAATATCGGGAGTTTTTGTCCGCGCACAAGGGTGTTCATGACATCAATGGCGGAGATTCCCGTTTGAATAAAGTCATTCGGGTACTGGCGACTGAATGGATTGATAGGCGCTCCGCCGATATTAATCTTCTTTTCAGGTATAATCTCTGAACCGCCATCAAGAACTTTTCCGCCTCCGGTGAAGATTCTTCCGAGAATATCTTTCGATACTCCGATCTTGAGTGTTTCGCCACGGAAGCGCACTTTGGTATCCTTGATCTGAGATCCGGTGGTCGGGGTGAACATCTGTACAACGGCTCTCCCTTCGGATACTTCGAGTACTTTTCCCATCCTTGGTTCCTTTTCGCCAGGGACTTCAACTTCGACGATCTCATCATATTTAACTCCCTCGACACTCCCCACGATCATGATCGGACCGGTGATAGATTCTACGGTTTTGTATTCTTTTTGTATGATTTTAGGCATGATGATTCTCTGAATTATGCTGGCACCGTTAATTGCGCTATCTCTTCGTGAGCTTTTTTTCGGAATGCTTCAAATTCGGCATCAGTTTTGATATTCTTCAATGTCCCGAGGTTTTTTATCGTATCAAGCGCTTTAAAATCGGAAAACTCAAATTCGCCGGATGTGATAGCGGCAAGACCTTCGCGATAGACGCTCATAATCGACTTGAGTATCTCATATTGTGTTTTTGGAGGCGTATATGCATCATCCACGTCGAATGCGTTTTGGAACAAGAAGTCTTCGCGGATCGATCGGGCGATCTCAATGGTCAGCTTTTCTTCGTTCGACAACGCCTCCATTCCTACCAGGCGGACAATTTCCAAAAGCTTTGCTTCGTTTTGAAGGAGTTCCATGGCGCTTACTCTCACTTCCGGGTAGTCGTTGGCAACATGATCGCGCCAGTATTGTTTGATGTTATCGACATAAAGCGAATATGACGAGAGCCAGTTGATTGAAGGGAAATGTTTCTTGTACGCAAGCGATCCGTCGAGTCCCCAGAAACATTTTGTAACCCGCAAGGTTGATTGCGATACCGGTTCTGACAAATCTCCCCCCGGAGGCGAGACGGCGCCAATCGCTGTGAGCGCCCCTTTCCTTCCATCGCTTCCGAGACAAATGACCGACCCGGCTCGTTCATAGAATTCAGCGGTACGCGAAGCAAGATATGCAGGGTATCCTTCCTCTCCGGGCATCTCTTCCATTCTGCCGGATATTTCACGCATCGCTTCAGCCCAGCGCGACGTTGAATCGGCCATGAGCGCGACCGAGTATCCCATATCGCGGTAGTATTCGGCGATGGTGATGCCGGTATAAATCGACGCTTCGCGAGCGGCAACGGGCATGTTTGATGTGTTGGCGATAAGGATGGTTCGTTTCATAAGCGGTTCGCCCGAGTTCGGGTCGATAAGATGCGGGAATTCATCAAGTACCTCGGTCATTTCGTTGCCTCGTTCGCCACAGCCAATGTAGACAATTACTTGCGCGTCGCAGTATTTGGCGATCGATTGCTGGGTCACGGTTTTTCCCGCGCCGAAAGGACCCGGGATACATCCCGCGCCGCCCTTGACGATGGGAAAGAATGTGTCAATTGATCTGCCGCCGGTGATCATCGGTTCATCAGGAAATATTTTCCCTTTTGTTGGCCGAGGTTTTCTAATTGGCCAGTATTGGATCATGGAAACGGGTACGTTCCCGTTTGCCGTTTTTATGGCGGCTACCGTATCCTCAACAACGAACGATCCTTCTTTTATTTCCTCAAGTGTTCCTGAAACTCCGAAAGGCACCATTATTTTGTGCGTGATCAACGTTGTTTCCTCAACCTCTCCCAGAATATCTCCTTCGGAAACAGCGTCACCCATTTTTGCAACCGGCTTAAATATCCATTTCTTCATTCGGTCGATTCCATGAGCCTCTATACCTCTGGTAATGAAGTGGGAGTTTGATTGTTCCCTGATCGCTTTCAGTGGCCGCTGGATTCCGTCGTAGACGGATTCCAAGAGCCCCGGACCGAGTTCAACCGACATTGTCTTTCCGGTTCGGTATACCGGTTCGCCCGGACCGATTCCGCCGGTCTCTTCGTATACTTGTATTGAGGCAACATCGCCATCAAGCTCAATGATCTCACCCAGGAGTTTTTCTTTGGAAACCTTTACCACTTCATACATTTTTGCCCCTTGCATGCCGCTTGCCTGTACAAGAGGGCCAGTGATCCTTTTAATGCTTCCGGTGCTGTGTTCTTGCTCCATATTTTAGTATAAAAATGATGTTTAAAAGCTTTTTTCGGGCAAAAAGAGAAAAGCCATAGTGGCTTTTCCGGGGTTCATTATACGTACTGGACGGTTTTTTGCAAACACTCCCATATGAGAATTTTCACTATTGTTTGCATCATCATGTTTGCCCGATAAAAATATAATTTTTTTCCACATTTTCATGGGGAAAGTATTTCTGTTAGAATAATCTAGCCATGAAACATAAAAGAATTTTCGCGTTCGATTTTGACGGCGTTATCGGCCTTCCGCACGGATCATTCAAGGGCAACGGGTACCACAATAACGTCAATCATGAAGTGGTGGACGCTGTACGGCGTTTGAAAGAGATGGGGCATACCATCATTATCTATTCCACAAGGAGCACCGACTTCCTTCGCGACTATTGCGCTCAGAACAATATCCCTGCTGATTACTTTAACACAAATCCGGAGTTTGATAATCTAAATCGCGGGAAACCGGTGGCCACCGTTTATGTTGATGATCGAGCGCTCTGTTATCGCGGCCAATCATCGCAAGAGCTTATTGGCGAGCTGATCAACTTCGAACCATATCATCACAATCATTCAAAAGAGAAATAAGTATAAAGAGGACTTTCTCTATCCGAGTATATTGGATCCGACCGCCCGTTCCGCCAAGCGTTTGAGCTTTGCGATACCGATACCTCGCGATCCTTCGAGTCCTGGGAGGGCAATCACTGCCGGCAGAGCGCCGCGGCACACCTTCTCAAACTCGTCGGCGGGGATCTCTTCGGCAATATTTTCAACGATGATGACGACCGCATACGCGGAACCTTTTTCAGTGTTTTCAGCATTTTTTCTTATTTCCTGTAAAACATGTAACGCCGTCTCGCCATTTTCGGCATCGAACGGGACCACGCCTAGTGCTTTAAAACCGAAAATAACCTCTTTCGGCCCGATGATCGCTATTTTGTATGCTGTATTTGTCATGGATTCTAATTATATACGCGGCGCATGACGGCGCGCAGTTCTTTTTCGTTCATTCCAGATCGTTTTGTGGCAACAATCGATCCGATGATCCGCGCGTTGTTTTTTAGCCGGGTGAAATAGGAAAAAAGCGGAGCGGGCGAAGTCACCTCTCGCCCTCGTTCCATTAAGAATTGAGTGATGTATTCATCGATGGTTTTTTCGATCAAGCCATAATTCCCGGTTGTTTTATAGTGATCGATGACGCGTGTCCACATGGTAACGCCGCCGATCTTGCCGATATTTTTGAAAACATTGTCTGTTGTCGCGAGGTCGTCTTTTGAAAACGTGCCGTCGTCGACGAATGTTTCCATTCCAGCGAGTTCTTCAAGAGAGATTGAGCGCAAGGCGGTCTTGATATTAAATGTATCAACGAGCAAAGCAACGAACATACGCAAGAATGTATCTTTTGTTTTGTCTGCGATCGTCTTGATCGTCTTGAAGTAGTGCGTGTTCATTGCCACATCTATTCCGTATCTCCGTTCCGAATGTTCCGCCTCCTCCATTGCCTCGTGAAAATGGTAGTTGAGCGCGCGGAGGTCGCCTTTTTCGTATTCACGAAGGATTTGCTCAGGAGCGTATATGCCGGCACTAAAACACAAGTTTGTGATATCTTCATTCCCCAGACCCATTCGTTTTCCTTTGATGATCGTTTTGAGGTTATGGTAATCATATTTTACCCAAAGAACATCGAGGATCTCCGGCTGGGGAGCGATTGATTTAAGTAACTTTTTCGTATCAACGATACATTCATCAAGTGCTTCAGTGATATCGGTTTTTTCATGCTTGGCAAGATAGGGAGCAAGGAAGGTGTCTTGTAGCACTTTGAACGTTTCAGCAACGCTTTTTGCGCCGAAAAGCCGCTCGGTCTGTGTTTCCGAGAGGAGTTTCTGTTTCAATACTTTGGCTCGAGTTCCCGCATAAATATAATCCATATTTTTACGCGTTTATGAAAAAAGAATTTCTGCAATGTGCGACTCGCTCTCGCGCTTTTTCCCGTCAATGACCGTCTTGAACGTAAGATCATACTCAAAACGATCTCCCTTCATAATGGCGCCTCCGGTTATGTTTTCATCCGCGATGACATCAAGAGCGAACACGGCCTTCTTTGCCGCTTCTCTTGTTTCAGTGATTCGGTTTTTTGGCGCGTGAATGACTGTGATCGTGTTTTCGTGTGGCACACATTCGAATAATGAAAAAAGTTTTTGCGTGTAAGCATCCTTGTCGAGTTCTTCGAGTGTCGCAAGTGCACCCTCGAATACCTTGTCAAGAAGCTCACGCTTCGCTTTTTCAAGGGCGGCCTTGTTCTCTTTGTACGCGCTTGCCGTTATCCTTTTCTCGCTTTCCTCAATATTATTTTTCATTTCTGCCTCAAAAGAAGCACGCGCCAGTTCACTTTTCGCCGTTGTTTCTTCTTGTGTTTTTTTTGCGCGAGCATTCGCTTCCGCAATGATGCGGTCTGACTGTTGCGCCGCGTCAGCGTGTATTTTTTTTGTCAGATCGATAAGAGCCATTGCTTTTCGCGAGAATCGCGTGCCGCGTGTTTCCTTACTTGACTGAAGTAAGCAAGATGAAACTGATGAGCATTCCGAAGATCGCCCACGTTTCGACCATTGCCGCCAATATCATCGCTTTCGTGGTGAGTGCCCCGTCTTTTGCTATGGTCGAAATGCCGGCAACGGCGACTCGTCCCTGTAAAAGAGCGGAGAAGATAGCCGAAACTCCGAGCGGGAGAACCGCTATCAAATACTGAAGTCCGACAGATGTCGAAATATTCACCGCTTCTTGTGCTCCGAGGATGCCGGAAAAGTTCAGCACCAAAAATGCTCCCACGAGACTGTATATCCCTTGCGACCCCGGGAGCGCTTGCATAAGAAGCACCTTTCCGAACAATTCAGGCTTTTCGGCTGTTACCGCCGCGGCCGCTTTCCCCGCCTGTTCCATGCCTATTGCCGATCCGATAAAACCGAGGAGGGCGGTTATCGCCGCTCCGGAAAATACAAGCAAAACACCCAGTGATAGTTCCATACTATAAAAAATTAATTCTTCTAATCTCTTGCGTCGGGCGAAAGTCTATTTATATACGATAACATAGCGTTCTTCCCGTTTGAACGGACGGAAATTCTTTCCCGTGCCGATGATAAATTTACCGAAAAATTCGACAAATTGCAAGCGGGCGCCATGAACGAATGCGCCGAGGATGTTGACCACCATGTTAAAGAGGTGGCCTATGACGAGAATCATGGCCATAAGAAGGAGCCCGACAAACGGCGTTCCTTTCACCATCTGCGCGATGAGGTTGACCGCGAACGCAAGCGCGCTGGTTGCGAGCCCGAGCGCAAGAAGGCGTGAGTATGAAAGAATGTCAGAGAAGAAACCGACGGAATTGTATAAACTTAAAACTCCCTTGAGCAGTTTCATAATGATGTTCTTTTCTTTTCTGCCTTGGGTGAGCACCAATGAAAAGAGAGACGCGTATATAAACCATACATACGGAGTTTGGGCGCCTCCGAGGTAGCCGAGTTTATTCCCTCCGAAGAGGATCAACGAAAAGAATGCGGCAAGCCATGGCCCCTGGTCGAGTATGCCGTCAACCAGCGCGTTATTTTTTGCCTCCCGAACGATCTTGAGCGCGATGCCGAACATTATTTGCGCCGCACCAAGCGCGAGCGACAGATAGAAAACGGGAATTGGATCTTTTATCGGATCGAATTGCTGGATACTTTGAACCCACGCCGGCATGTATTTCATATCAATACCAAAGTATCCTCCGAAAAATACCCCGATCACGGCGGTTGCTATGCCGCCAAACATGAGCAGGCGCAGGAACGATCGCAGATCGTCCGGAACGTGGTAGCGTTTGATGATAAACGCGGTCACGAGCGCGAGGACGATTCCATAACCAACATCTGTAAGCGCAAGGCCGAAGAAGATAAAAAAGAACCCCGACAAAAATACGGTCGGATCGACATCGTTATACCCGGGAAGCCCGTAGAGACGGGTAACATTCTCGAACGGTTTTACGAACCCTCGATTTTCAATCTCAACAGGCGGTTCTTCTCCTTCGTCGAGGTTGATCGGCTCCAGCGCGAAAAGGTCGGTATGTTCCGCGATAACGTTCTTGAGTTCATCAAAACGTTTCCTGGGGCACCACCCCTCGAACACGAGTACGTTTTTCGTTCTTGTGGCGCCGCTTGCCACATCGTGCTTTTGTTTTTTCCAAAAGATGGAGTCGCTCATCATTTTCAGCTTCGGGAGATGTTTCGTGAGTCCGGTGGCGTACTGTTCTCTGAACTCCATCTTGCGGGCAACCTTTGCCTTTGCGCGGCGTATCCGCTCGAGCTCTTCTTTCGGCGTTCCTCGCCGTTTCGGCAACGTTATCGTTTCAAATTCGTATTCCCGCAACGTGTTGTCGACGGATTCTCTCTCGTCCGTAAAACATATCAGCGTAAACGTATGTTCGCCAACCCTCTCGATATGGTGCGGGGTATTTTTTCCGAGCAATATCTCGTGAAGCGTTTCCGCGGGTGTTTTTTTTTCGACCACAAAGATCGTCTGCGTTGTTGCGGTATTCGTGCCGAGTGCCAAACGAGTATCAAGATTTTCCCATCCGGCAAGGATTTTTGCTTCTTCGTCGAGTGCTTTCATCTTCGCGCGGTCGTCGTTCATCTTTTCTTCGATATTCTGCGCCGTTTCTACTAAATCATTGAAATAAAACGAACGTGTCGCTTCTTCCATTTCTTCTTCGGTAACGCGCACTTTGCTCCCCTCGAACATCCGCTCCAGTTTTCCGCCCGGCTTTTCATAACGGGAAAGAAAATTTACCGCAAAATCGAGCCGGTTGCTTACGTAGTCAAATTCGAAAGTGGTTTTTTCTTTTGTTTCAAGATATTTCCGTTTTTGCTCGCTGATCTCTGAAAATTCCACGAAACCTTGTTTTTGGATCGCGTTCAAGACATCGACCGCTTTGTCGTGGAGAGAGAGCCTCAATTTTTGCATTTCGATGATCGCCATATTGTGGTAATCCGCTTATTCAAGCGCCATTTTTTTGGCTTTGTCATACGCCCCCCGCGCTTTCTCAAGAATCTTCGCGGTTTCCACCTTGCCATTCTCCATGATGGATCGGTACATGGTCGCCAGCCGTTTTTTTTGTTGGTCGTGTGTTTCCGCCGCTTCTTTTTTGAGGATATCGTCCAATGCGGCGAGCTTTTTACGCTGGTCTTCTTCGGCGGCGCGCACAATATCATCCGACCTCTTTTTCGCCGTCTCCACCAGCCTTGCCGCCTCTTTTTCAGCGTCACGTATTTTTTGTATCGAATCCATGATAAAAATCTCGGAATTTCCTGTTAAAAACACCAGATACTATAGCACCACCCAGTCCTTTTTTCAACTGGCCGTTCTAACTCATTGAAATTGTTACCCAACTCCCACTGGATAGCTCATAAATTGGTTACCGTGGTCGCGTGACCATGAAAACAAAGACGAATAGTATTGAGTCGGCATCACGAGAAATCATAGTACCAGTTTTTCTTGCAAGAGAATAGCAGCACTTATTAAATACAAAATCTCTTACCACTATTTTCCACGATCGTGGAAAATAGTGGTAAGAGCGGAAACTATCAGAAGTATTTATATAACATCTGTGGCAAAGTACATCACTTGGGAGTCCGACTCCCAAGTGATGTAAACAGGTGTTCAAGCCACTGAACATAATTGACAGTTAACTAGAGACTCTTTAGCTCTTTTTAGCCCGACCTTTTTGTTTAATTTCACATCAATAAATTCCATAAGTTTTTGAACCTGTTTTGTCTTTTTAATCCTCCGTGCCCCCGCAAGTCTTCTTCGTTGTTTCGCTAAATATCCCTGATACATTCTCACGATTGCAAATGCTTCTTCCGCATTCGTTTTCCACAATTTGTAGAACGCCATAGGTGTCAGGTATCCAAGTGCCTGATGCGGCCTTACAAAGTTGTAGAAATATTCCCACTTCTCTGTTGCTGCTTGTTGTTCCTCAAATGTTTTTTTGTTGCCTCCTTTCCGGTAGAACTCGAGTTCATCCGTGAGGTGCGATCTTTCAACCCTCGGATTGTCGGTCGGAGTTCCTGCTTTCGAGTAGAAGTGAAAGACTGTATCCTTTTTGAGCAAC
>Ga0210009_1000880_pt1 | contig 29280 bp, 31 predicted proteins | sample CryGeyCG2114_065_FD_185457 | JGI IMG/M metagenome (GOLD analysis project Ga0210009, IMG submission 185457) | Groundwater microbial communities from aquifer - Crystal Geyser CG12_big_fil_rev_8/21/14_0.65 (SPAdes) (version 2) | ecosystem: Environmental > Aquatic > Deep subsurface > Groundwater ...
TGGAAACGGGGGTTTCTGATGAGCAAGAACAGCCAGATTGTTGTGTTAAATGAAACCGTCCGCATCCAGAGAATGGATCAGGATGATTATATTTCGCTGACGGATATCGCCAAGTTCAAGAATCCCGATGATCCGAGGTTTGTCATTCAAAACTGGATGCGTACCCGTTCATCCATCGAATTTTTGGGTATTTGGGAGCTGCTGAATAATCCGGACTTTAACCGTATCGAATTCGACACGGTTAAAAATCAATCTGGCAGCAAGACCGCCATCCATCAGATGAAGCTGCTGTTGGCGGATGCGGGCGCACGGCGACTGGAAGGGAAGCAGCCATGAGCGACAAGCCGGTGCGCCTGACCGCGCCCCCCGAAGGTTATGCCGACTGGTTGGCTGATCTCAAGGGTCGCATCCACACCGCGCAGCAGCGCGCCACGCTGGCGGTCAACCGCGAGCTGGTTTTGCTTTACTGGCAGATCGGGCGCGACATTCTGGCACGGCAGGCCGAGCAAGGCTGGGGGGCGAAGGTGATCGAGCGGCTGGCGCATGATTTGCGCACCGCTTTTCCTGATATGAAAGGGTTTTCGCCGCGCAATCTCAAGTACATGCGTGCCGCCGAGGCGTGGCCGGAGGCTGAATTTGTGCAGCAGGCTGCTGCACAATTGCCGTGTGTTCACAATGTGGTGTTGCTGGACAGGTTGCCCGATGCCGAAACCTGCCGCTGGTATGTGTGATTGATGAACAGGAAAACCAGTCAAAACCAAAGTTGATTCGCACGATGGGACTGGCATAATCAAGTGACACCCCTAAGGAGATAAACCATGAACATGGACTTCAAACCCTATATCACCCGCGACCCCTCGATCTGCGGCGGCGAACCTGTCATCACCGGCACTCGGATAACAGTGCGCACCATCCTCGCCAGTCTGGCAGAAGGGATGAGCACGGAGGAGCTCTTGCTGGATTTTCCGACGCTCAGCCGTGATGCCGTGCGCGCCGTTGTTGCCTTTGCGGCAGTATCGGCAGAAGAAGACCTGCCTTTGTCGGCAACCCCGGTTTTGGCATGAAGATCAAGCTCGATGAAAACCTGCCCGCGAGGTTGGTGCCCATTTTGCATCAGCATGGACACGACGTTGACACCGTACCCGATGAGCACTTGAGCGGCAGACCGGATACGGAAATCTGGCAGGCTGCGGGCACGGAAGGCCGTTTTCTGATCACCCAGGACCTGGATTTTTCCGACACCCGCCAATTCGCGCCCGGCACACACGCCGGTTTGTTGCTGGTGCGTTTACGTGAACCGGGTGCCCATGCCCTGATGGAAGCCATCAACGCCGTTGCATCCGAAATCGCTGATTGGGCTGGCTGCTTTGTTGTCCTCACCGAAAACAAAATACGAATCAAGCGCCCATGACGATTGTTGCCGCGCGTTTCCACAAGCTGCTCAATGAGTTCAAACTGGAGAGCAAGAAGTCATGAGCGAGCAAGTTGCCTTCACCCTGCGCGGTCGCAATCCGGATGTGCTGACCTGCATCGCCAACCTGTCCAACGACGTGGTGTTCACCCCGCCGGAGTTCGCCAACCGGATGCTGGATACCTTAGTCTGCGCGTGGGCGGCCAGCCACAACGGGGCGAACCTCTGGGCGGACAGAACCGTGAAATTCCTCGACCCGTGCACCAAGTCGGGCGTGTTCCTGCGGGAAATTACCAGCCGTCTGAACAAAGGTCTCACAGACGAAATGCCGAACCTTGAAAAAAGAGTCAATCACATCCTGACGAAGCAAGTGTTCGGTATCGGCATCACGCATCTCACCAGCCTGCTTGCCCGCCGGAGTGTGTATTGCTCGAAGCACGCCAATGGATCGCACTCTATCGCCAAGGGCTTTAACAATGAAGCGGGCAATATCTGGTTTGAGCGTACCGAGCACACCTGGGCTAACGGCAAGTGCACATTTTGCGGCACCAGCCAAGCGGTGCTGGATCGCGGCGAGGAGCTGGAAACCCACGCCTACGCATTCATTCACACAGACAACATCAAGACTCGGATGACCGAGTTGTTTGGAGGCAATATGCAATTCGATGTCATCATTGGGAATCCGCCATATCAGTTGGACGACGGCGGCTTTGGCAAGAGTGCTGCACCGATTTATCAGTTGTTCGTGGAGCAGGCCAAAAAGCTCGAATCGCGTTATCTGTCTCTGGTGATTCCAGCGCGCTGGTTCGCTGGCGGCAAAGGTCTCGATGAATTCAGAGAGGCTATGCTTACCGATAATCGCTTGCGCTCCATTGATGACTACCTCAGTGCGGCGGATGTATTTCCGGGCGTGGGTCTCAAAGGTGGCGTGTGTAACTTCCTATGGGAACGGGATAACCCCGGCTTCTGCCGCGTGACCACCCGCTTCAAAGATTGGCCGGTTTCGACCGCCACGCGACGGTTGCTTGAACAGGGCGCGGATGTGTTCATTCGATTCAACGAAGGGCTATCCATTCTCAAGAAAGTCGTTTCTGTCGAAACAGGGCAATCTGAAACTCTCTTGCTACCAGAAAGTAAGCGATTTGATCGGCTCGTCAGCTCCAGAAAGCCGTTCGCCCTTGAAACAACTTTCAAGGGCAAGGCAACAAAGCGCGCTGGTGATGTGCTCATCTACCAGAACGGCGGGACAGGGTACGTCGCCAGAAACTCCGTGCCGTCTGGCACTGAACTCATAGACAAGTGGAAGATTTATGTTGGCCGCGCTGCGCCCGGCACCGGCAATCGCGACACCTATCCACATCGCATCCTCAGTACGCCCTTCATTGGTGAGCCGGGCAGCATCTGTTCCGAAACCTATTTGTGCATCGGCCCGCTCGATTCCAAGAGCGAGGCCGAGAGTGTTTTGTCCTACCTCACCTGCCGGCTGACGCGCCTGCTGATTCTTCTGCACAAACCTTCGCAAGACACCACGCGCAAGGTTTACACCTTCGTGCCCACGCAGGATTGGACTAAACAGTGGACGGATGCTGACCTCTACGCGAAGTACGGCCTGACGGTCAGTGAGATTGCCTTCATTGAAAAGATAGTCCGCCCGATGGATCTCGCCAGTGATTTGTTCGAAGATGTCACGGTAGTCGAAGAAGATGACTAAGCCCAAGCGGCAGATTTCTGCGGAAAAGCCGGATGCGCTCTTCGGGCGCGTCGTTTCCATCCTTGAGCAGGCGCAGGGCAATGTTGTCCGGGCAGTGAACACCAACATGGTGTTGGCCTACTGGTTGATCGGGCGGGAGATTGTCGAGGCCTTACAGGGTGGCGAGGAGCGGGCGGAGTACGGCAGGCAGGTTTTGGAAACGCTGTCTCGTGCCTTGGCGGAGCGCTATGGGAAGGGGTTTTCTGTCACAAACCTGAAGTACTTCCGATTGTTCTATCAAGCCTTTGCTGACCGCTTGGCAATTCGTCACCCGGCGGGTGACGAATCTGTAGCGCCCATGATCGAAGAGGCACCGTCGATGAAATGCTACCCGGCGGGTAGCGAATCCTCGCACGGCTTTTCGCCCCAACTCTCCTGGTCGCATTACCGCGCCCTGATGCGCGTGGAGAATGTGGCTGCCCGCGATTTCTACGAGCGGGAAGCCAGCGAATGCGGCTGGTCGAAGGCGCAACTGGAAAGGCAGATTCACAGTTTTTACTATGACCGGATTGTGGCCAATCGCGGCGAGAAGGGGCTGCTGCCCGCAGGCAGGGAGCGCTTGCCCGGCGAAAGGGTTGAGCCATCCCACCTGCTCAAGTCGCCGATGGTGCTGGAGTTTCTGGGGCTTCCCGATGCACATGATCTGCATGAAAGCCGACTCGAACAGGCGATTATCGACAACCTGCAAAACTTCCTGCTGGAACTCGGCAAGGGGTTTTCCTTTGTCGCCCGGCAAAAGCACATCCGCTTCGGAGACGACGATTTCTACATCGATCTCGTTTTCTACAACTATGTCCTGAAGTGCTTTCTGCTGCTTGATCTGAAAATGGGCAAGCTCACCCATGCCGATGTCGGGCAGATGGACGGCTATGTCAGGCTTTACGAAGACCGGTTCAAAATCCCCGGCGACAATCCCACCATTGGTCTGCTGCTCTGCTCGGACAAAGGCGAGGCGGTGGCCAAGTATTCGATCCTGAACGAGAGCAGGCAGATATTCGCTTCGAAATACCTGCCCAACCTGCCAACGGAAGAGCAACTCCGGCTGGAGATCGAAAAAGAGCGATGCCTCATCGAATCCGCCCTTGAGGACCGCGACAATGACTAAGCCCATCGAGGAAATCCTCGCGCCCAAGCCTGAAGCCCGCCCACGCATCTACGCCTACTCGATTGACGACAAGGCGCACAAAGGTCTGCTCAAGGTGGGGCAGACGACGCGCAATGTGAAGCAGCGCGTCGCGGAGCAGGTGAAGACCGCCGCCATCAAGAACTATCGCATAGAGCTGGACGAATCCGCCGAGCGCGACGACTGCACCCTGTTCAGCGATCACGATGTGCGCATGGCGCTGAAGAAGAAGGGGTTTGAAAACGTCGAATTGGAGTGGGTGCGTTGCTCGGTCAAGGACGTTAAGACCGTGCTCGCCGAGCTGCGCACCGGCCAGAAATTCACAGGTACGCATCACGAAACTTTCCCGATGCGCCGGGAACAGCTTGATGCCGTAGTCAAGACTTCCGACTACTACCACTCGATCTGGGCCGAAAACAAGGATGCCGTCCCGCGTTTTCTGTGGAACGCGAAGATGCGCTTCGGCAAGACCTTCACCGCCTACCAGTTGGCGAAGAAGCTGAAGCTAAGCGGGTGCTCGTGGTGACGTTCAAGCCAGCAGTCGAGGATGCCTGGCAAAGCGACCTTGAATCGCATGTTGACTTTGATGGGTGGCAGTACCTGTCGAAATCTTCCGGCGGCGATCCGACACAGATCAACGCCAGGAAGCCGGTGGTCTATTTCGGTTCTTTTCAGGACCTGCTCGGCCGCGACACGGCGGGCAACATCAAGCCCAGGAACGAGTGGCTGCACACGGTGAATTGGGACCTTGTAGTGTTCGACGAGTACCACTTTGGCGCGTGGCGCGAGACCGCAAAAGAGCTGTTCGAGGGCGAGGAGGAGGCCGTCGCGAAGAAGGAGGCCAGGCTCGAATATGCTGCCGGACTTGAAGACATGAACGAAGACTTCACCGTGCTCTCGGAGAAGGAGACCGAGTTTCTGCCCATCACCACACGGGCTTACCTGTACCTCTCCGGCACGCCGTTCAAGGCGCTGTCCACGGGGGAGTTTATCGAGGAACAAATTTTCAACTGGACGTACACCGACGAGCAGCGTGCCAAGGAAGTGTTCGCCGCTACGAATCCGGGCCAGCGAAACCCCTACGGTGCACTGCCGCAGATGCGATTGCTGACATATCAAATGCCGGACGAGCTTCTGGCCATTGCGAGCGGCGGCGAGTTTGACGAGTTCGACCTCAACGAGTTTTTCGCCGCGACCGGCGCGGGCAAAACCGCAAAATTCAAGCATAAGAGCGATGTGCAGAAGTGGCTGGACATCATCCGTGGGGGCTATGCGCCCAAATCGGTCGAGCATCTGAAGACGGGTACGCGGCCACCGTTTCCGTATTCGGATGTGCGCGTGCTGCCCTATATGCAGCACGCGTTCTGGTTCCTGCCCAACGTCGCGGCCTGCCATGCGATGGGAAACCTGCTGGCGGAAAAGCATAACGTCTTTTGGCATGACTACACAGTGGTCGCCGCCGCAGGCGCCTCGGCGGGCATCGGGCTGGACGCGTTGCCGCCGGTGCGCAAAGCGATCGGGAGCGGATTCGACACCAAGACCATCACGCTCTCGTGCGGCAAGCTCACCACGGGTGTCACCGTGGCGCAGTGGTCATCCATCTTGATGCTGCGCAATCTCAAGTCACCCGAGACCTATTTTCAGGCTGCATTCCGCGTGCAGTCGGCGTGGTCGATCAAGAATCCCAACGGCGACAACCCAAACGAGGAGGAGATACTCAAGCCCGTGTGCTTCGTGTTTGACTTTGCGCCCACCCGCGCGCTGCGGCAACTCTCGGAGTACGGGATCGGCCTGTCGCCCAACGAGCCGAACCCGGAGAATGCGGTTAAAGAGCTCGTATCGTTCCTGCCCGTGCTGGCCTATAACGGCGCGAACATGGCGCAGATTGATGCGGGCAGCATTCTCGATATCGCGATGGCAGGCACCTCGGCTACGCTGCTGGCACGCAAGTGGGAGAGCGCAATGCTGGTGAACGTGGACAACGACACCCTGCGCCGCATTCTGGACAATGCCGAGGCGATGGCCGCCGTGGAGCGTATCGAAGGCTGGCGTTCGCTGGGTGACAATATCATCGAGACCATCATCAACAAGAGTGAGAAGGTCAAGGAACTCAAGAACAAGGCGAAAAACAAGGAGCTGACGGAGAAGCAGAAAAGGCAACTCACCGACGAGGAGAGGGAATACAAGTCCAAGCGTAAGTTGGTTCAAGAGAAGTTGATCAAGTTCGCCACCCGCATACCGGCGTTCATGTACCTGACCGACTTCCGCGAAAACACGTTGCAGGATGTGATCACCAAGCTCGAACCGGACCTGTTCCTGGCGGTCACCGGATTGACGGTCAAAGACTTCCACCTGCTCGTCCGTCTCAAGGTTTTCAATACCGAGCAGATGAACCAGGCCGTCTTTGCCTTTCGTCGTTACGAAGATGCGTCACTTCGCTATACGGGAATCGAGAGCCATGAGGGCTTAAGACACTATGGGCTATACGGCACCGTGGTGGCAAAGGTTTGAAGGGACGGTTAGTGGAGCGTCGGGCGCACGAGTGGTCCATGGCAACTCCTTTGCCCCGCCCAAGAAGGCGAGAGCCTGCTTGAAGATCTAGTTCATCAGAAAGTTTCGGCGCTGGTCGCGCGGTGCCACGGAACCGTGGTATTGAGTGTCCGCTATTGAAATCGAACTGCTTACGTTCCGGGTTAGCAACAGTCATTCAACTTCATCCGATTCACAACTCTTCATCCGATTCACAACTCTTATGCCAGTCGCTTCAACAGCTTCTCATGTATCCCGCCGAACCCGCCGTTGCTCATCACCAGAATCTGGTCGCCTGATTTTGCAACAGCAGCGATGGCCTCGATCAGTTCGTTGAGGTCGTCCTTCACCACCGCCTTGTTGCCCAGCGGGGCGAGCGCACCGCGCGCATCCCAGCCCAGATTGCCCGCATAGCAGAAAGTCAGGTCGGCATCTTTCAGACTGCTTGGCAGCGCGTCTTTCATCACGCCCAGTTTCATGGTGTTGGAGCGCGGTTCCAGCACGGCGAGGATGCGCGCGTTGCCGACCTTGCGGCGCAGCCCGGCAACGGTGGTGGCGATGGCGGTGGGGTGGTGCGCGAAATCGTCGTACACCGTGATGCCGTTGACCATGCCGCGCACTTCCATGCGGCGCTTCACATTCTTAAATGCGGCGAGCGCCGCCAAACCTTGCGCCACTGACACTCCGGCATGCCGCGCCGCAGCCAAGGCAGCCAGCGCGTTCAGGCGGTTGTGTTCGCCCAACAAGTCCCATTGCAGCGTGCCTTGCACCTGACCGTTGAACGACACCTGCTCGTTCGCGCCGATCTTCCAGCCGTCGTCGCTGCCAAATTTTTCCACCGGTGTCCAGCACCCGCGTTGGAGCACGCGCGCAAGCGATTCCTCGCGCCCGTTGCAGACCACCAGCCCGTTGCCGGGCACGGTGCGCACCAAGTGGTGGAACTGCGTTTCGATGGCCGCGAGGTCGGGGAAGATGTCGGCGTGGTCGAATTCCAGGTTGTTGAGGACTGCGGTGCGTGGATGGTAGTGCACGAACTTGGAGCGCTTGTCGAAGAAGGCGGTGTCGTATTCGTCGGCTTCGATGACAAAGAATCCCCCACCCCCGTGATAACTCCCTCGCCCGCTTGCGGGAGAGGGTGAGGGGAGGCGCGCCGAGATACCAAAGTTTTGTGGCACGCCGCCGATGAGGAAGCCTGGGTTCAGGCCCGCATGTTCCAATATCCAGGCCAGCATCGAAGAAGTTGTGGTCTTGCCGTGGGTGCCCGCCACGCCCAGCACCCATTTGTCGCGCAGGATGTTTTCCGCCAGCCATTGCGGGCCGGAGACGTAGGGCAGGTTGCGATTGAGTATTTCTTCCATCAGCGGATTGCCGCGCGATACCACGTTGCCGATGACGAACACATCCGGTTTGAGTTCAAGCTGCGCCATACCCCAGCCTTCGATCAATTCGATGCCTTGCGCTTCGAGTTGCGTGCTCATCGGCGGATAGACGTTGGCGTCGCAGCCGGTGACGCGATAGCCGGATTGTTTGGCGATGGCGGCAATGCCGCCCATGAAGGTGCCGCAGATGCCGAGGATGTGGATGTGTTTTGGTTGGCTCATGTTCAATTCCAATTTTGTCATTCCGGCGCAGGCCGGAATCCAGCGATTAGACAAACTCCGCGAAGCGGCACAAAACCCAAGAGCCTATTTAATAACTGCGCTGGATTCCGGCCTCCGCCGGAATGACGACTAGGTTCTAAAAATAAAATACACCGCGCCCATCAGGCACAGTGCCGCATACAGATAATCCAGCTTCAGCGGTTGGTTCATGTATAGCACGGCGAACGGCACGAAGATGGATAGCGTAATGACTTCCTGCAGGATTTTGAGCTGGCCGAGACTCAACTGCGTGTAGCCGATGCGGTTGGCCGGCACCTGAATCAGGTATTCGAACAGCGCGATGCCCCAGCTCACCAGCGCCGCGACACACCAGGGCGAGGTCGCCAGATTCTTCAGATGGCCATACCAGGCAAAGGTCATGAACAGATTGGAGACGGCCAGCATCAACGCCGTGATCAGGAGCGGATTGGAAATCAGGTTCATTTGCGTTGTGGGACGGTTGCCGACGATGGCGCGCATTGTGGCGCAATTGCTTGCCGCCGACCAGCGCCCCGCTGGCAGGTATAATCGCGCCATGCCCGTTTTGATATCCATTTCCGCCAAGGTCATGCGCTGGGTGGAGATGGGCGAAGCAGAACGGCGCGCGGTGAATCTGCGACTCGCCACTTTTCCAACGACTGGATTCCCGCCTGCGCGGGAATGACAAACTTCTCATGGATATTATTTTGTTGCTCAAGGCTGCCATCCTCGGCATCGTGGAGGGCCTGACCGAATTCCTGCCCATTTCGTCGACCGGACACTTGATTCTTGTCGGGGATTTGCTGGATTTCAACGACGAACGCGGCAAGGTGTTCGAGATCGTCATCCAGTTTGCCGCTATCCTTGCGGTGTGCTGGGAGTACCGCGCGAAGCTTGCTTCGGTCACGTCGGGATTGCTGCACAAGCAGGAACAGGCGCAGCGCTTTGTGGTTAATCTTTTCATCGCCTTTCTGCCCTTGGCGATACTCGGCCTGTTGTTCGGCAAGGCCATCAAGGCCCACTTGTTCTCACCCGTTCCCGTCGCCCTCGCCTTCATCATCGGCGGCATCATCATTTTGTGGGCGGAGAAACGGCAGCACTCGGAACACATTCAAAGCGTGGATGACATGCACTGGAAAGACGCGCTGAAGATGGGGCTGGCCCAGGCGCTGGCACTGATTCCCGGCACGTCGCGTTCCGGTTCGACCATTATCGGCGGTTTGTTCTTCGGGCTGTCGCGCAAGGCGGCAACCGAGTTCTCGTTCTTCCTCGCCATTCCCACCCTGACTGCCGCGACGATGTACGAAGTCGTGAAATACCGGCACGGCTTCCACGCGGACGACTTCGGTATCTTTCTGGTCGGCTCAGTGGCGTCGTTCATCAGCGCCTTCATTGCGGTGCGCGGATTATTGCGTTACATCAGCCGCCACGATTTCACCGTGTTCGCCTGGTACCGTATCGTGTTCGGCCTGATCGTACTGGCCACGGCCTACAGCGGCGCGGTGAACTGGTCAGCGGGGTAATTAGCGGGCCAATGCAGGTTGGGCTTTGCCCAACATGTCGGGTTGAAACCCGACCCACGGGCAGCAGGTTTTGTAGGTCGGACTTCAGTCCGACAGCGCAATCGAACCCAAAATGCGCAGAACCAAACGTATCCCTCGCTGCAAGAGGTGGCTGCTGGATTAACCGGGATTAACTTTGCTCCCACGGCAGACCCAATGCGCGCCAGCCGTTGAAGATATTGCGTTGATTGTCAGCGTTCTTGTCGCCCTCGAAGCCTTCGAGGATATTGTAGCAATCGGTGTAGCCTGCCTGCGTTGCGACCATGGCGGTCGTATGTGAACGGTGCCCGCTGCGACAGAGGAAGAGTACGAGAGATTCTTTATCCACTTGCTGTTTGAGAGCAGCCATGAAATTCGGATTCAGGTTCATGCCGGGGTAGCTCATCCACTCGATCTCAATCGCGCCGGGGACGCGCCCGACCCAATCGATTTCGGCGCGGGTGCGCACGTCCACCAGCTTCGCGCCGGGTGCAGCCTGCCAGATTTCATAGGCCTCCTCCGGGGTCAGCGCGCCCTCATAGGGCAAATTTGATTCTTTTGCGCGTTGTTGCGCGGATTTCAATATTGCGGTTATTTTTCCCATTTTTTCTGACCTGTCTTTAATCTGATATATGTCCGGTGCTATCCTGCGCACCCGGCCCAATACTATCTCATCACCGATGAAAAATCACACGCACAGTGCTGCGCTTGATCGATCCGCCGTCTTCGAGCCGGCGCATCCGGTGCGCTTTGCCGCAGCGCGCAAGAGCACGCGGGTGAGCATCCTGATCAACCTGGCGCTGTCCATTTTGCAAGTCACTGCCGGTTTCTTCGGCAAGTCGCAATCGCTGATGGCGGATGGCCTGCATTCATTCGCCGACTTGCTGTCGGATGTGCTGGTGCTGTTTGCCAACCGCCACGGCAACAAACATGCCGATGCCAATCATCCCTACGGCCATGCGCGGATCGAGACGGCGGCTTCGCTGATTCTCGGCGCCAGCCTGGCCGCGCTCGGTGTTGGCTTGCTCATCGCTACCGGGATGCGTTTGCAGCACCCGGAACTGATCCATGCCGTCCATCCTTATACCTTGTGGGTCGCCGTCATTGCACTCGCCGCGAAAGAATGCATGTTCCGCTACATGCTGGCGGTGGCGCAGCGCGTGCGCTCGCAGATGCTGGTGGCGAACGCCTGGCATGCCCGTTCGGATGCCGCCTCTTCGCTGGTGGTCATTGTCGGCATCATCGGCAATCTGATGGGCTATACCTTCCTCGATCTGGTCGCGGCCGGCGTGGTCGGTGTGATGATCGCCTACATGGGCATCCAGTTCGCCCGCGATGCGCTGCTGGAGCTGGTGGATACCGGACTGGATGAGGACGCGGTGCGCGCCATTCGTAACACGCTGAAAGCGGTACCCGGCGTAATGGGATTGCACGAATTGCGCACACGCAAGATGGCGGATAACGCGCTGGTCGATGCGCATATCATCGTCGATCCGCGCATCAGCGTGTCGGAAGGGCATTACATCGCCGAAGCGGCACGCAGTGCGGTGTTGAAACACCATCACGTGATGGACGTGATGGTACATATCGATCCGGAAGACGACATGCAGACCAAACCCAACGCGCGCCTGCCGCAGCGCCATCTGTTGCTGGCGCATCTGTATAAACGGCTGGGCTACGAACTGTCTGCCTCGACCACCATCGTCCTGCACTATCTGGACGGCAAGGTGGAAGCCGACTTGCTGCTGGATGCCGATCTCGTCCCGACCAATCTGCGGGAGCAATGTGCAACCATCACAATGGACGACCCCTATTTCCGCCGGCTCACCCTGTACCGGGGCGTCGCACCAAATTAGTGCATCAGCCCGATACAGCGCCCTGTTTTTGGGCGTTCGTTCAGCCGCTCTGCGTCGGCAAATATGGCACAATACCGCCCTGACTTGTTTATGGGCACTGGCACAATTTCTGCTGTACCTGATGCGTGCCATTTGCCTGGTTCGTTTGATTTAATCTTGTTGATTTAATTTTTCTGGGAGATTCGAGTATGTCCAAAACAGCCGCCGACGTTCTGAAGATGATCAAGGAACAAGGCATCAAATTCGTTGATCTGCGTTTCACCGATACCCGTGGCAAGGAACAGCACGTGGGGGTGCCGGTTTCTCACGTCGATGCCGATAAATTCGAAGAAGGCCACGCCTTCGACGGTTCTTCCATCGCCGGCTGGAAAGGTATCCAAGCCTCCGACATGCTGCTGATGCCGGATCCCGATTCGGCCTACCTTGATCCTTTCTTCGAGGAACCCACCTTGGTCATGACCTGCGACGTGATCGAGCCGACCGATGGCAAGGGCTACGACCGCGACCCGCGCTCCATCGCCAAACGCGCTGAGGCTTATCTGAAATCGACCGGCATCGGCGACACCGCCTTCTTCGGTCCGGAACCCGAATTCTTCATCTTTGACTCGGTCCAGTGGCACGTGGATATGTCCGGCTGCTCGCTCAAAATCAACTCCGAAGAAGCAGCCTGGTCAACCGGCGAGAGCTTCGAAGGCGGCAATACCGGCCACCGTCCGATGGTCAAGGGCGGCTATTTCCCCGTTCCGCCGGTCGACAGCCTGAACGATATCCGCGCCCAAATGTGCCTGCTGCTGGAAGAGATCGGCATCCCGGTCGAAGTGCATCACCACGAAGTGGCGACGGCCGGCCAGTGTGAACTCGGCACCAAGTTCAGCACGCTGGTGAAGCGCGCCGATTGGACCCAGACCTTGAAATACGTGGTGCAAAATGTGGCCCACCAATATGGCAAGACGGCCACTTTCATGCCCAAGCCCATCGTCGGCGACAACGGCTCCGGCATGCACGTGCACCAGTCGATCTGGAAAGACGGCAAGAACATGTTTGCCGGCAACGGCTATGCCGGTCTGTCCGAAACCGCGCTGTACTACATCGGCGGTATCATCAAGCACGCCAAGGCGCTGAATGCGATCACCAATCCCAGCACCAACTCCTACAAGCGTCTGGTCCCGCACTACGAAGCACCGGTGAAAATGGCCTACTCGGCGAAGAATCGTTCCGCCTCGATCCGTATCCCGCATGTGGCCAGCGACAAGGCGCGCCGTGTCGAGACGCGCTTCCCGGACCCGACTGCGAACCCGTATCTGTGTTTTACCGCGCTGTTGATGGCGGGTCTGGATGGCATCCAGAACAAGATCCATCCCGGCGATCCGGCCGACAAGAACCTGTACGATTTGCCGCCGGAAGAGGATGCAAAGATCCCAACAGTGTGTGCTTCGCTGGATGAGGCCTTGGCTGCGCTGGACAAGGATCGCGAGTTCCTGACCCGCGGTGGAGTGTTCTCCAATGACTTCCTCGACGCCTTCATCGAGCTGAAGATGGACGAGGTCAACAAGATCCGCATGACCACCCATCCGGTCGAGTTCGACATGTACTACAGCCTTTGATGTTTTGAGGTGAATTGAAAGAAACGGAGCCTGCACGGCTCCGTTTTCTTTTTGTGGCGCAGGTTTGTCACCGCTTCGACCTTAACCTATACTCCATCTCGTTCTGTTTCGAGGTATGACCATGAAACTGTTTCCCTTATCGGTTCTGTGCGGCACACTTGCGTTCAGCGGTATCGCCCAGGCGGAAATCTACAAGCATGTGGATAAGGATGGGCGCGTGACGTATTCGAGCGAACCCGTCAAGGGCGCGCGCAAGCTCCAGCTTGAACCGTTAAACACCGTGCCCGCCCCGAAAGTGAACAGCAAACCGAGTGAATCCTCCGCCGGCTTCGCGCGCGTCGACAGGGAAACCCAAAACCGGCGTGACGACCGCCGCCGCAATATCCTCGAAGATGAACTGGCGAGCGAACAAACGGCGCTGGAAGCGGCGCGCGAAAAACTCAAAATGGCGCAGGACACGCCCGAGGTCTATCGCACTGAAAGCGGCCAGGTATTCCGTAATGTTGCCAAGCATGATGAAAACGTCCGCCTCGCCGAGGAAGTGGTCAAGACACACGAAGACAACATCAAGGCACTGCAAACCGAACTGGCGAATCTCAAGTAAATCCGGGCTGGCATGTTTTCTGCTGCTATTCAGACATGACCCGCTCACCCCTCCCCACCCTGGAAAATCTGGCAACCGCCGTCATCCTGCTGGATGAGCAGTCGCGTATCGCTTTCCTCAACCCGGCCGCTGAACACCTGTTCGAGATCAGTCACAGCAATCTGCTCGGACACCCGCTGCAATCGGCATTCACCCACACCGACCAGCTCTTTGGCGCGATACAGTCGGCGCTGACCAACCATGCCAGCCACATCGAACACGATCTGACCTTGGGAACGCACCCCCTCGGGCACAAGCTGCACTTGAGCTGCACCGTGACCCCGCTGCAGTTGGAACCCTATGCGCTGCTGCTGGAATTCCACACGATCGACCGCCCGCTCAAGCTGGCGCGCGAAGAACAGATGCACGACCAGACCCAGGCCAATCGGCTGTTGTTGCGCAATCTGGCACACGAGATCAAGAACCCATTGGGCGGCATCCGTGGCGCGGCACAATTGCTGGAACAGGAACTGGAAAAACCCGCCTTGCGCGAATACACCCAGGTTGTGATCCAGGAAGCAGATCGTCTGCGTTCGCTGCTGGAAAAGCTGCTCACCCCGCAACAGGTGCCTCATTTCAGTGCGCTCAATATCCATGAGGTACTCGAACGCGTGCGCAGCGTGGTGCTGGCCGAGATGCCGGGCGATCTGCTGATCCAGCGCGATTACGATTTGAGCCTGCCGGAGCTGAACGGCGACAAGGAGCAACTGATCCAGGTCGTACTCAACATCGTGCGCAACGCAGCACAGGCCATGCACGGCAAAGGAAGAATCACGCTGCGGACACGCATCGCGCGCCAGGTGACGCTGATGAAAAAGCGCCATCGCCTGGCGATTGCCGTGCAGATCATCGACAACGGCCCAGGCATCCCCGGCCATTTACACGATACGATCTTCTATCCGCTGGTCTCCGGCCGCGCCGACGGGCATGGTTTAGGGCTGACCCTGGCGCAGGATTTCGTCAGCCGCCACCAGGGCAGTATCGAATTCGAGAGCGAGCCGGGTCGTACCTGCTTCACGGTCATGCTGCCGTTGCAGTCAAACACTGCCAGCCACGGATAAACACAGATGACCACAGATGAAAAAGCCAAGACAGCGTGACCCATTCATGGGGAGATTATCCGTGTACATCAGTGTTCATTCGTGGCTAATAATTTTTGATTTTTTGCAAAGCGAGTAACCCATCATGAAACCTGTCTGGATCATCGACGACGACCGCTCCATCCGATGGGTGCTGGAAAAAGCCCTCGCGCGCGAAGGGATCGAATACAAGAGTTTCGCTTCTGCCGACGAGGCACTGGCCGAATTAAGCGTGAGCCTGCCGCAGGTGGTGATCAGCGATATCCGCATGCCGGGCAGTTCCGGACTCGACCTGTTGCAGACCTTGCGCCGCGACCACCCCACTCTGCCCGTCATCATCATGACGGCTTACTCGGATCTGGAAAGTGCGGTCTCCTCGTTTCAGGGCGGCGCGTTTGAATATCTGCCCAAGCCGTTTGATGTGAATCACGCGATTGAATTGATCCGCCGCGCCCTGGCGCAAAGTCAGCGCAAGCAGAGCAACGGCATCGAGAGTACCGATGGGCCCGACATTCTCGGCCACGCCCCGGCCATGCAGGAAGTGTTCCGCGCCATCGGCCGCCTCGCGCAGTCGAATGCGACTGTGCTCATCAACGGTGAATCCGGCACCGGCAAGGAACTGGTCGCGCAAGCCCTGCATCGGCACAGCGCGCGCGCCGACAAACCTTTCGTTGCGATCAATACGGCCGCGATCCCGAAGGACTTGCTGGAGTCGGAACTGTTTGGTCACGAAAAGGGCGCGTTCACCGGCGCGGCTGCCACGCGCCACGGCCGCTTTGAACAGGCCGAGGGCGGCACGCTGTTCCTCGACGAGATCGGCGACATGCCGGCCGAATTGCAGACACGCTTGTTGCGAGTTCTGTCGGATGGGAATTATTACCGCGTCGGGGGCCATCAGCCGATCAAGGCCAACGTGCGCATCATCGCCGCCACCCACCAGAACCTCGATGAGCGCGTGAAGCTGGGCTTGTTTCGCGAAGACCTGTTCCATCGCCTCAACGTCATCCGCCTGCGCCTGCCCCCGCTGCGCGAACGGCGCGAGGATATCCCATTGCTGGCGAAACATTTTCTGCAGAAAAGCGCGAAGGAATTGGGCGTCGAACAAAAGACCTTGAGCGAGACCGCGCTGCATTACTTGGCCGCGCAAGACATCCCCGGCAACGTGCGCCAGCTGGAAAACCTGTGCCACTGGCTCACCGTGATGACGCCAACGCAGCAAGTGGAGATCGCCGACCTGCCGTCGGAATGGCGCGAGGGTTCGCCTGCCGAGAGCGTCAACAGCGACTGGCGCGCAGCGCTGGCACAACAGGTCGCACTCGCCCTGCAACGCAATGAACCCAACATCCTCGACACGTTCAACAAGGAATTCGAGCGCACGCTGATCACCCAAGCTTTGCAGCACACCGGCGGACGTCGCATCGAAGCCGCCACCCTGCTCGGCATGGGACGCAACACACTGACGCGCAAGATTCAGGAATTGGGGATGGACGATACCGGCGCGGTTTGACCCGTGGGTCGGACTTCAGTCCGACGTTTTTGATTTTTTACAGTTCGCTGTCGGACTGAAGTCCGACCCATCAATCCCTGCCTGTTTCTTCGTCCGGTTCTTGCTCTCGTCCGCAAAACGGAAGCGGCCTGCCAGCACGCAACCCTTCATGCCGATGTCGCAGGGCAGATTATTCACCCGCCGGCATTTGCCATCGACTTCATGCGGACAACCCCAGCCGCCCATGGCCGACTCCGTCAGGCCTTTTTAACAAATTCGGTTTTCAACTGCATCGCGCCGATACCGTCGATCTTGCAGTCGATGTCGTGGTCGCCGTCCACCAGGCGAATATTCTTCACCTTGGTGCCGACCTTCACCACCGACGACGAGCCCTTGATCTTCAGGTCCTTGATAACGGTGATCGTATCGCCATCGTTCAGCACGGTACCGAACGCATCCTTGAACACCTTCACTTCTTCGACCATCTCGGCCGCGACCTTCGGCCATTCATGCGCGCACTCCGGGCAGACATAGTTATCGCCGTCTTCGTAGGTGTATTCGGAATTGCATTGGGGACATTTGGGTAAAGCGGTCATAACGACTCCGTCGTAGTGATTAGAAAATATATGAGGACTTACTTCTGTGCTTTCTTTTTTACACTTGCGATTATTTCATCCAGCGCTCTTAAAACATCCTCCGATGAAACATATTCACCACTCTTTTGAGCAGCCCGAAGCGAAGCCAAACCGCGCTCAATAAAGACTTTTTGAGCACGCTGCTGGTCTGCAACAGAATGTTCCAACTGATTGCCAGAATTATTCAATGGCATCGGCTTATGCGGCTATCCGCTTTAAAGGCCGAATGTTTTGCAACACCTCAACCAACGACTCCCTGGCCATCTCGGTGTCGTATTTTGCTTGCAAGCGCAGCCACCAACCATCAGACAAGCTGAAGAAGCGGCACAAGCGCAAGTCGGTATCTGCTGTGATGCCGCGCTTGCCGGAAATGATGTCGCCGATGCGTTGCGGCGGTACACCGATCTCTTTCGCAAGTCGATACTTGGTCATTCCCAGTGGTTTCAGGAATTCCTCATCCAGCATTTCGCCGGGAGATACAGGGGCAACTTTGCGCATGATGTCGGTTCCTTCTAGTGGTAGTCCACAATCTCCACATCCAGAGCTTCGCCGCTCTTGAAGCGGAAGCACACTCGCCATTGATCGCTGATGCGCACACTCCCTTGTCCGGCGCGGTCGCCTTTCAATACTTCCAACCGGTTGCCCGGCGGGGCGCGCATATCGTCGATGACCAATGCCAAATCGAGTTGCTCCAGCTTGCGCAATGCGCCTCGTTCAAAATTCACAAAGCGCTTGACACGCTTGCCGTTGAATAACGCCTCGGTGTCGGAGCATTTGAACGACTTGATCATGTAGCCATATTAACGAGGTTCGTTAATATGTCAAGTTGAGGTTGAGCCGGTTTGAAAAGTTCGGAGATTGCATACGGCGCAATAATGATTTGGGTAGGTTGGGTGGAGCGTAGCGATACCCAACCATTCAACGATGGGTATCGCGTTGCTCAACCCATCCTACGCGGGCTACTCTTGCTGATCTCTTGCAACAATAACTAAGCGTTCAGTATTTTTTAATACACGCAACAACTCGCTTTGAGTTTCTTGTGAAAGCTGAGCTTGGTCACCGTGCGCACGAGGCGAGTAAAACTTTGATATATCAGTTTGAGCCAATTTGTTATACCCAAGAATCCTGGCCATCTCAGCTAATAGGTCAAGATATTTTGGCTCTGCAAGCTGCCAATTTACAGGGTCATGACACAAGAGGTCATAGTATTTATGCCAAAGCATTACAACACTCCGATGCTACCGCAGCTCGCCACCTAAATTCACTTACAAAAGTTGCACTTCAGAGTTGAATCCGCCAATCAATTACCCACTTACAGCTTGTAACCGCGATGCACCGCCACCACGCCGCCCGTCATGTTGAAGTATTCGACGCGCTCCAGTCCGGCATCCACCATCATCTGCTTCAACTCTTCCTGCCCCGGATGCATGCGGATGGATTCGGCGAGGTAGCGGTAACTATCGGCATCGTTGGCGATGAGTTGGCCCATCCTGGGCAGCAGCTTGAAGGAATACAGGTCGTAGGCTTTTTCCAGCGGCTTGGCGACCTTGGAGAATTCCAGCACGATGACGCGGCCACCGGGTTTGATGACGCGGTACATCTCGCGCAGGGCGGCATCTTTATGCGTGACGTTGCGCAGGCCGAAGGCGATGCTGACGCAGTCGAAATAGTTGTCGGGGAAGGGCAGGTGTTCGGCATCGCATTGTGTCGTCGGCGTGGTGCTGCCTTCATCCAGCAGACGGTCGCGGCCGACGCGCAGCATGGCGTTGTTGATGTCGGTGAGGACGACCTGGCCACTGCGGCCAACCTTCTTGAGGAACAGACGCGACAGGTCGGCCGATCCGCCCGCCACGTCCAGCACGCGTTGGCCTTCGTGCACATTCGCCAAGCCCACGGCGAAGCGTTTCCAGATGCGGTGCATGCCAACCGACATCAGGTCGTTCATGATGTCGTATTTGCTGGCGACGGAGGTGAACACGCCGGCGACTTTTTTGGCCTTCTCTTCTTCGGCGACGGTTTCAAAACCGAAATGTGTTGTTTTGCTCATATCAACTCCTTGGTTCTGTCATTCCGGCGAAGGCCGGAATCCGGTTTTCAAAATCACTGGACAGCGGCCTTGCCGGTGTGACGGAAACTATTTGTCGCGGCTCGCGCCCGCTGCTTCCAGCCTGGTCAGGTAGTCGTGCCACATCGCATCCTGGTATTGTCCCAGCTCGTGCAGATACTCCCACGAGAACAGCCCCGTATCGTGGCCGTCGTCAAAACTGATCTTGAGCGCGTATTGGCCGACCGGTTCAACTTCGCTGATACCGACATCGCGCTTGCCGACTTGCAGCGTCTCTTGCCCTTTGCCATGTCCGCGCACTTCGGCCGAGGGGGAATAGACGCGCAGGAATTCGGCGGGCAGCGTGTAATGCGCACCATCGTCAAAGGTGATTTCCAGTGATTTTGTTTTTTGGTGCAGGGTGATTTCGGTGGGTGTCATCGTGAACGGATCTTCTTTAATAATGCGGTAGTGGAACGCAAGTGCAGGAATGGGATGCTGTGTACGACACCGCCCCAGCCCTGCACTTCTTTGCTGCCGACGATGTTGTGCGGCTGCCAGTCTCCCCCTTTTACCAGCACATCCGGGTGACAGGCGAGAATCAAATTCAGCGGTGTGTCTTCGGCAAAGAGCACGACCAGACTCACCGACTCCAGCGCGGCCAGTACCGCCATGCGGTCATTCTCGTTGTTGATCGGGCGGTCGTCGCCCTTGCCTTGCCGTTTCACCGAGGCATCGCTGTTCACGCCGACGATGAGCGAGGCACCGAGGGCGCGCGCCTGCGCCAGATAGGTGACATGGCCGCGATGCAGCACGTCAAAACAACCGTTGGTGAACACCAGCGGGCGCGGCAGCGCAGCGGCCCTGGCAGCCAGGCTACCCGCAGTGCAAATCTTGTTCTCAAAGGTGGGCGTTGGGAATTTCATCAGTCCAAATATTCGAAAACGCGTACCACTTTTTTCACGCCGTAGGTGGTGCTGGCGATCTCCGACGCGGCATCGGCTTCGGCACGCTTCACGATGCCGAGCAGATAGACCACGCCCTCTTCGGTATAGACCTTGATGTGGTCAAGCTGGAATCCCTTGTTTGCCAGCATGCGGGCGCGCACATCGCCGCTGATGCCGGAATCGCTATAACGGACGCCGCTTTGAATACCCTGTGCCACGTGTAACTCGTTGGCGATCCCCTTAACGCGGTCGATCCCGGCGACGATACGCTCGATGCCAACCTTGCTGGACTCATCCGGAACCTGTCCGGTCAGCAGCACAAAGTGATTGAAGCTGGTCACGCTGACCTGGACGTCCTGCCGGTATTTTTCTGCAACACGCTGCAGGGCGGTGTGCTCGATGTTGCGATCATCCTGCACGGCAACCGTGCTCCGCCGCTCGCTTGCGGCAGGCGTGTCGAGCCGGTTCATCTGGGCACAGCCTTGCAACACACTGCCGAGCACGATCAATGCGATCCACCGCCGCATCACTCGCCTCCAAGCAGGATGTGATCGATTACGTCGCACAGACAATGCAGCGTCAGCAGATGCACTTCCTGCACCCGCGCGGTTCTTTTTGCGGGAACGCACAGATTGAAATCCTGCTCATGCAGCATGGCGGCCATCTGCCCACCGTCACGTCCAGTCAGCGCTACCACGACCATGCCGCGCTCGTGCGCAGCCGTGATCGCCTCCACCACATTGGGCGAGTTGCCGCTGGTGGAAATAGCAACCAGTACGTCACCCTCCATCCCCAGCGCGCGCACCTGTTTGGAAAAGATTTGCTTGTAATCGTAATCGTTGGCAATGGAAGTGAGCACCGAGCTGTCCGTGGTGAGCGCGATCGCAGGCAAACCAGGGCGCTCGACTTCGAAGCGATTGATGAGTTCGGCGGCGAAATGCTGGGAGTCGGCGGCTGAGCCGCCGTTGCCGCAAGCCAGAATCTTGCGGTCATGCATCAGGCAATCGACCATGGCCTGCGCCGCCCGCGCGATCGGCTCGGCCAGCACCGGCTTGCTCTGCAATTTTATTGCGGCGCTGTCGTCGAAGTGTTTGCTGACGCGTTTTGCGAGTGTCATGTTTGTTGCACCTGTAGGTTGGGGTTGGGCTGATTTTAACCCAATTCGAATGCACCCTTGATCCACTCGATGCCACCTTCGCCTGCGGCGGTCGACAGCAGCAACGCATCGAAGCGGCACGGCGGCACGGGGACAACGCGGGAAAGATAATACTGGGCGGTGAGAATCAATTTGTGCTGTTTGCGCGCGTCGATGCTGGCAGCCGCGCCGCCAAAATTGCTGCGACTGCGCAATCTGACTTCGGCGAACACCAATGTCGCGCCGTCCTGCAGGATCAGATCGATCTCGCCGAAGCGACAATGGTAGTTGGCTTGCACCAGCCGTAAACCCTGCCGTTGCAGGAACTGCGCAGCGGTTTGCTCGGCTTGCGCACCCGCTTTCATTCGAATCACTCTGCCGGACTCGCCGGCCTGCTTCCTTCCAGTGCCATGCCCTGCCCGCCGCGCAACACCGCCTTCATTGCATCGCGTTGTACGCGGTGCTCGTCCAGCGACAGCTTGCCGGTCACGCCGTCCAGCGGTAATGCATTCAAGGTCTCGTGGCGATACAGCACTTGCAGCATGCGATAGGCATCCACCCCCAGCGCATACAGGCGCTCCATTTCCAGCGTCAGCGGCGGTTCCGCATGCGGGTAGACCATCACCGCCGGATGATCGGGCTGCAACACCCAGGGCATATCAACGAAACGCACGTCGGACAGGTCGTAGTTGCGCATTTTGTCCTGGTTGCCGATAAACACTTGCGAAGTGGCATAGACCGGTATTTCCGAATAGATGTAAGGCCGCATCAGGCGCGCCTTGTCTGCCTCGGCGACCAGAAACACCATTTCGCCCGGCAGCCCCGACAAGGTACGGATCTCGCTGGGGTCATCCCGGTACACGATCTCCGGCATGAGGCTGCCGCCACCCTGCTGCCATGCCTCGCTGAACGCCAGGTCCAGACGCCGCGAATAAGCCGAATCGGTGCGCACCACGGTCGCGGTCAACATGCCTGCCTGCGCCGCCCACTGCGCAATCTGCCGCACTTCGGATTCCGGCGGTAGCCCAAAAAAATACAGTTGATCGCCGCGCGGCATATCGAGCATGTTCAACGCCAGGGTGGGCACCGGCAGCTGTGGATTTTCGGCCAGCGCCGCGACACCGTTGCGGGTGAGCGGCCCGGCCACGGCCAGCGCACCTTCCTGCAGGGCTTGCCGATAAAGTGCCGCAACTTCCAATTGTTCATCATTGGCGGCGTACACACGCACCGGCAATTCGCCTTGCTGCAATTCGGCCGCAGCAAGAAAACCAAGTTGCACCGCTTCGGCTGCGCGCCCAAATACGGCAGAACGCAAAGGCAAAATCAGCGCAATATGATGTGCCGCTCCTTCCGTTATCCCGGGCAATATCGGCTGCACACTGGGCGTCTCCGCCAGAGGGACGGTGGACAGCTCGACGGCAGGCGTTTCTGCTGCCGGCGGCGTTGCCGCGACCGGTGCCGGGCTGGCCGCAGGCGGAGGCGCAACGGGCCGAGTGGCGCAGCCAAACACGCTCACGTATAGTGCCGCGAGCAACAGTCCGCGCAACCCCTTCAATCCGGTAATTCCAGTTTGCATAGCAGAGCCAATCAAAAAATCGAATGCGCATTATATGTAGTCGCCACCCCAATTGGAAATCTGGGTGACATCACGCTGCGCGCACTGGACGTGCTGGGCGCGGTTGCGGTCGTGGCAGCGGAGGATACGCGCAATACACGTCATCTATTGCAGCACCACGGCATTGGCGACGCCAAACTGCTTGCCCTGCACCAGCACAACGAACGGGCCGGGGCAGAGAAGATCATCACCCTGTTGCAACAGGGTCAAAGTGTGGCGCTGGTCACCGATGCGGGTACCCCGGCCGTCAGCGACCCCGGGGCGTTGCTGGTCGAGGAAGTGCGCGCTGCCGGTTTTCGCGTCATTCCGATTCCCGGCGCTTCGGCTGCAGTCACTGCCCTGTCCGCCTCCGGGCTGAGCGCGCCGCATTTCCTGTTCTACGGTTTTCTGCCGAACAAATCGGCAGCACGCCGCACGGCGCTGCAAGCCCTGAGCGAACTTCCCTGCACCCTGGTGTTCTACGAAGCACCGCACCGTATTCTCGAATGTGTCGCCGACCTGCACGCGGTATTCGGCGATGTACGCGAGATCGTGTTCGCGCGCGAACTGACCAAGTTGTTCGAGAGTATCTACCGCTGCAAACTGAATGGAGCGATGGACTGGTTAAATAGCGACCCGAACAACCAGCGCGGTGAATTCGTGCTGCTGGTCTCGGGGGCGGCACCGCGTGGCGAAGATATCGACGCGCAAGCCGAACGGGTGCTGGCGGCATTATTGGGTGAATTACCCCTCAAACAGGCGGTTGGCCTGGCCGTGCAGATCACCGGGCTGAACAAGAACGCACTGTATGAACACGCGCTGATACTCAAACAGGCGCTCAAACAATAGTCGCATCACGGTTGTTATTCACCGTTCTTTTGCTAAACTCCAACAACTCCCGTTAGGCGTACCCGAACCCATCATGAACAGCCTCCTGAATACCTCACCGATTCTGCTGTCGCTGCTGCTATTCGCTTGCGGCGGCGACAAACCCGCTGCACCCGGTGCGCCCGCCAACGGCATGCCGCCGCCCGAAGTCGAAGTCATCACGGTGGCACTGGGAAAAGCGACCTATACCCAGGACTTGCCGGGACGTGTCCAGGCCTATCGCACTGCACAGGTGCGCGCGCGTGTCGATGGCGTGGTGGAACAGCGCCTGTTCCGCGAGGGCAGTGAGGTCAAGGCGGGCGCGTCACTGTTCCGTATCGATGCGCGCAGTTATCTGGCGACCGCCGAGGCTGCCCGCGCCGAGGCGGCACTTGCGTCAAAACGGGTGCATCCCTGTTCCGTATCGATGCGCGCAGTTATCTGGCGACCGCCGAGGCTGCCCGCGCCGAGGCGGCACTTGCAAATCAGAACGTGACACGTTTTCAGCGCCTGCTGGAAATCAATGCGGTCAGCCAACAGGACTACGACCTTGCGCTGAACAAAGCCAAGCAGGCCGATGCGGCACGGGTGCGCGCGGAAGAAGATCTGGAGCATGCCCACGTACTGGCCCCGATAGCCGGTCATATCGGCCGATCCGAAGTGACCGAAGGTGCGCTGGTCAGCAAAAGCGCAGCCACCCTGCTGGCAACCATTGAGCAGCTTGATCCGGTGTATGTCAATTTCACCCAGTCCGGTGCCGATTTGTTGCGCCTGCGGCAGGCCGTCGCCAGCGGCATCCTGAAACGCGCCGATACGACCGGCGTGGAACTTCTGCTGGAGGATGGCAGCACCTATCCGCGCCGCGGGCGCATCTTCTTCACCGACCTGGCCGTCGATGCCGGCACCGGATCGGTCTCGCTGCGCGCCGAGTTCCCCAATCCAAAACGCGAACTGTTGCCGGGCATGTTCGTGCGCTTGCGCTTCCCCGAGGCGCTGGCGGAGAACGTCATCCGTGTGCCGCAACGGGCGGTTCAGGCAAGCGAGCAAGGCCAGTTGGTGATGCTGGTCGGGGCGGATGGCAAGGTCGCGCCGCGCCCGGTCACCACCAGCGGCATGGCTGGCGCCGATTTCGTCATTGCCGCAGGCTTGCAGGCGGGCGACCAGGTCATCGTCAATGGCCAGCAGAAGGCGCGCCCCGGTACCGTAGTGAAGCCTGTTCCGCTGGTCGAAACGCTGAAGCTGGAAAACAAACTGTCTTCCGGCAAGTAAGCGCGAATCATGTTCGCCAAATTTTTTATCGACCGTCCCATCTTCGCCTGGGTCATCGCGCTGGTGATCCTGCTCGCCGGGGTGCTGGCCTTGCGCGGCTTGCCGGTGGCGCAATACCCTTCCGTCGCCCCGCCCGCGCTTTCCGTCACCGTCGCCTACCCCGGTGCCTCCGCACAGGTTATTGAAGAGACTGTCGTCGCCCTGCTCGAGCAGGAGATGAACGGTATCGAGAATCTGCTGTACATGGAATCCGCCGCCGAATTGGGCCGGGGCAGCATCACGCTCACGTTCGAGTCGGGTACCAATCTCGATCTGGCATCGGTCGAGACGCAGAACCGCGTCAAACGCGCCGAGATCCGTCTGCCCGAGGAAGTGCGCAGAATGGGCATCCGCGTGGCGAAGTCGGCGCGCAACTACGTGATGATCGTGGCGCTCATTTCACCGGACAAGAGTCTGGATAACGTGGCGCTCGGCAGTTACGTCAGCGCCAATGTGTTGGACAGCATCCAGCGCGTGCCGGGTGTCGGCGAGGCGCTGCTGTTCGGCACCGAGTATTCGATGCGGCTGTGGCTGAAGCCGGACAAGCTGCAGGGCTACGGCATCTCGCCGGCAGATGTGTCGCGCGCGGTGCGCGCCCAGAATTCGGAACTCGCCGTCGGCGAGCTGGGCCAACTGCCGGCCGCAGCAGGCCAGCAACTGAACGCGGTAATTGTCACCCGCAGCCGGCTATCCACTGTGAAAGAGTTCGGCAATATCGTGGTGCGCACCAACCCGGACGGATCGTCGCTGCGCGTAAAAGATATCGCCCGGGTAGAACTCGGCGCACAGGATTACTCCACCGCCGCGCGCATCGACGGGCAACCGGCGGCGGCCATCGCCATCCGCCTGACTCCGGATGCCAACGCGCTGGAGACCGTGGCTGCCGTCAAGACGCGGATGGGCGAGCTGGCGAAATTCTTCCCCAAAGGCATCGATTGGGTAGTGCCGTATGACACCTCCCAATTCATCGACATCTCGATCAAGGAGGTGCTGAAGAGTCTGGCCGAAGCGCTGCTGCTGGTGGTGCTGGTGATGTACCTGTTCCTCGGCAACCTGCGCGCGACGCTGATCCCCGCCATCGTGATTCCGATCGCGCTGGTCGGCGCGCTGGTCGGCCTGTACCTGCTGGGCTATTCGATCAACGTGTTGACCCTGTTCGCGATGGTGCTGGCGATCGGTATCGTGGTGGACGACGCCATCGTGGTGGTGGAGAACGTCGAGCGCATCATGAGCACGGAGAATCTGCCACCACGCGAGGCAACAAGAAAAGCCATGGATCAGATCATCGGCGCCATCATCGCGATCACGCTGGTGCTGATGGCGGTGTTCATCCCGATGGCGCTGTTCCCCGGATCGACCGGCGCCATCTACCGCCAGTTCGCGGTCACACTGGTGCTGACCATGGGTTTCTCGGCGTTGATGGCGCTGACGCTGACGCCCGCACTGTGCGCCACGCTGCTCAAACACACCCCGGGCAAGAATGATCTGGTGCCGACTTCCGGCCCGCTGGGCTGGTTCCACCGCGCCTTCGCGCGAATGAGTGAACGTTATGTCGGCACGGTGCATAAGGTCGTACGCAAGGCGGCGCGCTACCTGTTGGTGTACGCAGTCATCCTGCTCGCGGTCGGCTGGCTGTTCAACAAGCTGCCCGGCAGTTTTTTGCCCTCGGAAGACCAGGGCTATTTCGTCAGCGTGATCCAGCTCCCGGCGGGCGCGACGCGGGAACGCACGCTCGAAGTGCTGTCACAGGTTGAACAATATTATCTCGGCCTGAGGGAAGTGGAACACGTCATCGGCGTGGCGGGCTTCTCCTTCTTCGGGCGCGGCCAGAATGCGGCGATCACCTTCGTCCGCCTTAAGGACTGGGGCGAACGGCCCGGTGAGGCGAGCAGCTCGAACGGGCTGACGCGTCAGGCCAACATGACGCTGTCCCGCATCAAGCAGGCGATGATCTTTGCCATCAATCCCCCCCCCATCCCGGAACTGGCTGCCGCCGGCGGTTTCGATTTCCGCTTGCAGGATCGCGGTGGCATGGGGCGCGACAAACTGCTGGAAGCGCGCAACATGGCGCTCGGCATGGCGATGCAGAATCCGGTGCTGGCCGGCGTGCGCCCTGAAGGCCAGGAAGCCGGACCACAATTGTTGCTCGATATCGACCGGATCAAGGCCGAGGCGCTGGGCGTATCCATCACCGACCTGAACGAAACCCTGCAATCGTTGCTGGGCACGGTCTATATCAACGACTTCGTGCGCCAGGGACGCGTATTGCGCGTGCAGATGCAGGCCGAGGCCGACACGCGGCGCACACCGAATGACATCCTGAATGTCCCGGTTCGCAACAAACAGGGCGGCATGGTGCCCTTGTCCGCCGTGGCGACCGCGCGCTGGATCAGCGGTTCGCCCAAGCTGGATCGCTACAACGGCCTGCCCGCGATGAAAATCGCCGGTGGCCCCGCACCCGGCCGTAGCTCCGGTGAAGCGCTGGCAGCCATGCAGCAGATCGCGGAAAAACTGCCGCTTGGTTTCGGCTTTGAATGGTCGGGTACCGCGCGCGAGGAAGAACAGTCCGGTGCCCAATCTTCGATGCTGTTCGCGGTGTCGATCGTCGTGGTCTTCCTGTGTCTGGCCGCGCTGTATGAAAGCTGGTCGATCCCGTTCGCGGTGATGCTGGCCGTGCCGCTGGGGGTGTTCGGTGCTCTGCTCGCCGTGACCTTGCGCGACCTGCCCAACGACGTTTTCTTCAAGGTCGGCCTGATCGCCATCATCGGCCTGTCGGCCAAGAACGCGATCCTGATCATTGAGTTCGCGCGCAAGATGCAGGATGACGGCATGAGCCTGATCGACGCCACGCTGGAAGCCTGCCGCTTGCGCTTCCGCCCCATCCTGATGACTTCGTTCGCCTTCATGGCCGGTGTGTTACCGCTCACCCTTTCCACCGGTGCGGGTGCGCAGAGCCGCCACGCCATCGGCACCGGCGTGATCGGCGGCATGTTCACCGCCACGCTGTTCGCCGTGTTCCTGGTGCCGGTGTTCTTCGTGATCGTGCGCCGTTTCTTCCCGGGCCATTCGCGTGTGCATCACGACTAGACGGCAGCCTACGCTCCTGTCTAATCGCGCTACAATTCCGGCCGTCTTCATCCACGGCCAGAATTCCCCATGCAGCAAATCACCCTCACCCGCCCCGACGACTGGCACCTGCATCTGCGCGACAGGGACTTAATGCGCGCAGTTCTGCCCGACACCGCGCGCCAGTTCGCCCGCGCCATCGTCATGCCCAATCTGCGCCCGCCCGTCACCACCACCGCACAAGCACTGGAATACCGCGCACGCATCCTCGCCGCGTTGCCCGCAGGCATGAAATTCCAGCCGCTGATGACGCTGTACCTCGCCGACATCGCCAGCGCGGAAGAGATACGCAATGCCAAAGCCAGCGGTGTGGTGCATGCGGTGAAACTGTATCCGGCGGGTGCCACCACCAATTCCGATGCGGGCGTCACCGACCTGCGCAAGACCTACGCCGCGCTGGAAGCGATGCAACGCTGCGGCATGCCGCTGCTGGTACATGGGGAAGTGACGAATGCCGACATCGACATCTTCGACCGCGAGGCCGTGTTCATCGAGCGCGTGCTGCAACCGCTGCTGAAAGACCTGCCGAACCTGCGCGTAGTGTTCGAGCACATCACGACAAAGGAAGCCGCACAGTTCGTGGCCAGCGCAGCGGACACCATCGCCGCCACGCTCACCCCGCAACACCTGCTCTACAACCGCAACGCCATGCTGGCCGGCGGCATCCGCCCGCACCTCTACTGCCTGCCCATCCTCAAACGCGAGACGCACCGCGAAGCCTTGGTCAAGGCCGCCACCAGCGGTAACAGGAAATTCTTTCTCGGCACCGACAGCGCCCCGCACGCGCAACACGCCAAAGAGAATGCCTGCGGCTGCGCCGGTTGTTATTCCGCACACAACGCCATTGAGCTGTATGCCGAAGCCTTCGAGACGGCGGGCGCGCTGGACAATCTGGAAGCCTTTGCCAGCTTCTATGGTGCGGATTACTATGGTCTGCCGCGCAATACCGACAAGGTCACCCTGCGCAAGGAAGAATGGCAAGT
>Ga0210009_1000883_pt1 | contig 29237 bp, 20 predicted proteins | sample CryGeyCG2114_065_FD_185457 | JGI IMG/M metagenome (GOLD analysis project Ga0210009, IMG submission 185457) | Groundwater microbial communities from aquifer - Crystal Geyser CG12_big_fil_rev_8/21/14_0.65 (SPAdes) (version 2) | ecosystem: Environmental > Aquatic > Deep subsurface > Groundwater ...
CAGAGGATGATTGTAAAACCTGGAGGAAAGTATTTACGGGTTCAGTTCTTGGACTTTATTCAGATGATGGCAATCCCCGTCATATATTCATAAACACTTACCAAGGAGTGTTCAGATTTTTAGATACACTTACTGTGACTGATGTAAAAGAGAATCCAAATTACTTCCAAAAAGATTTCTTATTGAATCAAAACTACCCTAATCCATTTAATCCAAGCACAACAATAAGTTACCAAATCCCATCAAATAGCTTTGTGACACTAAAAGTCTTTGATGTTCTCGGTAATGAAGTAGCAGTACTTGTAAACGAATGGCAAGAAGTTGGTAGTTACAACGCTCAGTTTACAACAAACGGTAAACAACTTTCAAGCGGCATGTATTTCTACACATTAACCGCAGGTAAGTTTACGGATACGAAGAAGTTCATTCTTTTAAAATAACTTTATGTTTTGTAACGCAGTCCCGAAAACTTACGGGACTGCGTTACAGTCCAAACCTCAAAATAAAATAATGACTACTGACTAATGACCAATTTCTAATTTGGATGAGTTTTACCCATTTCTCTGTCAATCAGCATTCTGCGCGCTGGAGAAACTTCTCATTTCTTTTTCTTGACATGTGGCATAAAATTCTTTAATTTTGCATTGCCACTGCGAGAAGCGGTGGTGCTTTTTTTTAAATGTTTCAACTAAAGTGAGATTGTCCCCATGGCAGATGCAAATTTTGTTTACTTAACTCAAGATAGATTGATAGAACTTGAGAAAGAATTAAAAGAATTAAAAACACACGGTAGGAAAGAAATTGCCGGAAAAATATCAGAGGCGCGCGCTCATGGAGACCTTTCTGAAAATGCCGAATATGATGCCGCCAAAGAGGAACAGGGAATGTTTGAACTCCGCATCAGTAAATTGCAAAATGTTCTTTCGCGCGCACGTGTGGTTGATGCATCAAAATTTGAAGAAGGTGTGGTACATATTCTTGCGCACGTTGAGGTGAAAAATTTAAAAACGAATAAAATTTTTGCCTATCATTTGGTTTCAGCAGAAGAAGCAGATTTTCAAGCGGGAAAGATCGCCGTTGTTTCCCCGGTTGGTCAAGGGTTGATGGGAAAGAAAGTCGGTGAAGTGGTTAAAGTCATTGCGCCGGCAGGGGTAATGGAATTTCAAATTCTTTCAGTTAAATAAAGTGAACTTGTGACCGATGAATCCTACATAAAACTAACGCTGGAGATTGCTAAAAAAGGAATTGGCTCTGTTAGCCCAAATCCTTTAGTCGGAGCCGTTTTAGTAAAAGATGGAAAAATTATCGGCGCGGGGTATCATCAAAAATATGGGGAAGCACACGCAGAAGTAAATGCTATTAACAGCGCTTCGGAAAGTGTTGAGGGTGCAACTCTCTTTGTGAATTTGGAACCATGTTCTCATTTCGGAAAAACCCCTCCTTGTGTTGATGCACTACTTGAAAGTAAAATTAAAAAAGTGGTGATCGGTACACTCGATATGAATCCTATTGTTTGCGGAAACGGGATCCAAAAATTAAAAGATAACGGAGTGGAAGTTAAAGTCGGCATTCTTGAAAACGAATGTGTTGAATTAAATAAATTCTTTTTCAAAAATGTAACTAAAAAAACTCCTTACGTTACGTTAAAGTCAGCAATTACACTCGACGGTAAAATTGCCGATGAATCCTATCAATCTAAATGGATAACTTCAACAGCGTCAAGAAAACAAGTACACAAGCTCCGTGCGGAATACGATTCGGTTTTGATCGGTGCGAATACCGTAAATAAAGACGATCCGCAATTATCCGTTCGGCTGGTAGAAGGAAGAAATCCGAAGAGAATTATTCTTGATCCGCAATTGAAATCATGTATAGAACGGAAAATTTTTCATTCGGAAAAAAATGTTCTGCTTATTACTTCGGTTGAAAAAAAGAACTCGCCGAAAGCAAAAGCTTTGCAAGAACTTGGAGTAAAACTTTTATTCGCAAGAACTGATGAACAGAGGCATTTCCGGTTAAAAACGGTTTTGAAAAAAATTGGGGAAGAAAACATTACTTCAATTCTTGTTGAAGGGGGAGCCAAAGTTTATAATTCTTTCATAAAAGAAAATTTGTTCGACGAAATGCAGATCTTTATTGCGCCAAAGCTGCTGGGGAACGGTATTCAATTCCTCTCGGATTTTGGAATAAAAGAAATGAGCAAAGCAAGAAAATTGATCATCCATTCGTTTGAAAAATATGATGAAGACCTTTTACTCAATTTGAGGAAATAATATGTTTACCGGTTTAGTTGAAGAAGTTGGCGTCTTAAAACAAAAAGTTCAGTTTGGAAATGGTTTCAGACTGACGATTGGAGCAGAAAAAATTTCTCCCCAATTGAGCATCGGCGAAAGCGTAAATATTAGCGGCGCGTGCCAAACTGTTATTCAAACAACCAAAAACAGTTTTACCGTGGAAACGATTGAAGAAACAGTAAAAAAAACGACGCTCGGTTATCTGCGGGTCGGCGAGCTTGTAAATTTGGAGAGGTCTTTACAAGCTAACGCAAGACTTGGCGGGCATTTTGTATTGGGACATGTTGATGTTCCCGGAGAAATTATCGAAATTATTCCTCTTTCCGCCAGTCACGAACTACGGGTAAAAATCCCGGAAAAATTTTCAAAATACATTGTACGGGTTGGTTCTATTGCAATTGAGGGGATCAGTTTTACCCTCGCGGATGTTAGCGAAAATACTTTTACCGTAGCAATAATTCCTCACACATGGAAGGAGACAAATCTTTCGGGAAAGAAAGTTGGCGATCTTGTAAATCTTGAATTTGATATTCTCGGTAAATACGTCGCCAAATTTTTAGGCATTGAAAACGAATCAAAGCTGACCGAAGAATGGTTAAAAGAACTTGGATATTAGATGAAATCCGTTGAAGAAAAAGTTCTTTTATTTATTGCTGGTGAAAAATTAATCGAGCAAAACGATAAAATTTTAGTTGGTTTTAGCGGCGGTGCAGACTCGGTTTTTCTCCTTTCTTTCTTGAAAAAATTCCAAAAAAAATTCAATCTTTCGCTCATTGCGGCACATCTTAACCACAATTTACGTGGTGAAGAAGCTGATGAAGACGAATCCTTTTGCAGAAAGTTCTGTGCTGATTTGAACATCCCGATTATCATAAGAAAGAAAAACGTTAAAACTTTCGCAAAAAAAAATAAACTTTCGTTGGAAGAAGCGGGAAGGGAAATCCGCTATAAATTGTTTGCTGAAGTTGCGGCGAAAGAAAACTGTACAAAAATTGCAACTGCGCATCATCAGTCTGATAACACTGAAACTCTTCTCCTCAATTTAATGAAGGGGAGCGGATTGAGAGGGGCTGCCGGTATTCCGTCAAAACGGGGGAACATTATTCGTCCTTTGCTTGGAATAACGAAAGATGAAATTGTTTCTTATTTAAAAAATAAAAAAATCCTTTTTCAAAATGATTCGTCTAACAAAGAAAACGATTTTCAAAGAAATTATATAAGAAATATAATTGTTAAAAATCTCAAAGCAGAGATCAACCCTAAATTAGATGAAAAGCTATTTAATTTTTCTTCGGCTGTAAAAGGTGTTTTGGATTTTGTTGATGGCATCTTAGAGGAACATTTTAAACTTATCCAATTTGATAAAAAAACCGGATGTAAAATTCCTCTTTCTCTTTTTGAGGGGAAACATATTCATTTTCAGAAGGAAATAATAGCCGACGCTTTAATCAGAATTCCAAAGTTAGAGGTTACCGCCCACTCGATAAATAAAGTTCTGGAACTCCCCGGGAAAAAAGTCGGCTCTAAAACTGAGCTTGCAAGAGGCTGCTTTGCTTTACGGGATAGAAATTTTATTATCATCAGTAAAATCAAAAAGGAAACTTTCCCTCAGGTTTTTATAGAAAAAAATCAGGTAAAAACGATTCTTGGAATGAAACTTTCTGTGCATGAGGTTTCCAAGAATAACATAAGGGTAACTCCTCAAAAAGATGTAGAATTTCTTTCCGCTGATTCACTCCACTTTCCTCTGTTCATTCGAAAGTGGAGGCAGGGAGATACCTTTTTTCCGTTTGGGCTTTCAAAACTGAAAAAAATTTCGGAATTTCTGACTGACCTTAAGTTATCTTCGGAGGAAAAAGCAAACCAGCTTTTACTTTTGAACAAATCTGAAATAGTTTGGGTTATTAAAAGAAGATTAGACAATCGTTATGCGGTTAGTACCAACACTAAAAAAATTATGAAAGTAAGGTGTAAATAAGAAGATGGAAAATATCCTGATCGGGACTGAAACATTTGTCCCTTTTTTAACCGAAGAGAAAATCCAGGCGCGGGTTAAAGAGCTCGCTGCTGAGTTGATGAAAGATTACGAAGGGAAAACGCCGATCTTTCTGGGAATCCTGAATGGTGCGTTTATGTTCATGGGCGATTTGCTGAAGCATTATGAAAGTCCGTGCGAAGTTGATTTTATGCGTCTCTCCAGCTACGGTGATGAAAAGATCTCTTCGGGCAAAGTAAAAATGCTGAAAGATCTGGCATGCGATGTAAAAGGACGGGACTTAATTATCGTTGAGGATATTGTTGATTCCGGGCTCTCGATAAAATTTATGGAGCAGCTCATTGAAGAACATCACCCAAAGTCCATGAAGGTTGTAACGCTTTTGCTCAAACCGAACAGCCTAAAATATAATGTCAAAATTGATTATATTGGCTTCGAAATTCCTTCAAAGTTTGTCATTGGATATGGGTTAGATTATGCCCAAAAATATCGGAATTTAAGCTCTATTTATGTTTTAAAAGAAGAAAATCAGTAAAAAAGAAAAGTTTAACAATGGATGAAAATAAAGAAAATAAAGAAAATAAAGAAAACAAAGAAAATAAAAATTTGAAAATCCCTAAAAGTACCGGACCAAATAAACCCGATGATAATTTCGATTGGTCAAAAATTATTCGCATGGTTTTCGGCTGGGGAGCGGTAATCGTAGCGGCAGTTATCGTGATGCAAATGTTAAAGACCGGATCAACCAATTATGTTGATATCCCCTACAACCAATATGAAGAGCTGCTTAACGGTGAAAAAATCCTCCGCGCTTCAATTACAAAAGTTGACATTAACGATTTCTATTTCAAAGGTGAATTAAAAGCAGAAGAAATGGTTAAGGTTGCAGGGAAAGAAGTTAAGATTAGAAATTTTTCGGTTTACCTTCCGGAACCGATGATTAAAGATCAAGAAACTATTTGGAAAGCTAAAGGAGTAGATTATTCTTTTGAAAAACAATCGAGTGAATGGCTTAACATGCTGGTCGGGTTGATCCCATGGATTCTTATTGCCGCGGTATGGATTTTCTTTATGAAGAGAATGCAAGGCGGCGGCGGTATGGGGGGGGGAAAAGGAATTTTCAGCTTCGGGAAAAGCAAGGCAAAATTAATCGGGCAATCGCAAAACAGCGTTACTTTCAAAGATGTCGCCGGCGCTGACGAAGCAAAAGTTGAACTGATGGAAATAATTGAATTCTTAAAAGAACCCGCTAAGTTTCAAAAACTCGGTGGAAAAATTCCCCGTGGCGTTCTTTTATTAGGTCCTCCCGGAACCGGTAAAACACTACTTGCAAGAGCTGTTGCCGGTGAGGCGGGCGTTCCTTTCTTTTCAATTAGCGGCGCTGATTTTGTTGAAATGTTCGTTGGAGTAGGTGCCAGCCGCGTACGCGATCTTTTTGAACAAGGAAAGAAAAATGCTCCTTGTATTATTTTTATTGATGAAATTGATGCTGTCGGAAGACAACGCGGCGCCGGACTTGGCGGCGGGCATGACGAGCGTGAACAAACCTTAAATCAGCTTTTAGTTGAAATGGACGGCTTTGAACAAAATAGCGGAGTTATTATTATTGCCGCTACGAACCGACCCGATGTTTTAGACCCTGCATTGCTTCGTCCCGGAAGATTTGATAGGCAAATTGTTGTTGATAGACCCGATGTAAAAGGAAGAGAAGGAATTCTTAAAGTCCATACAAGAAAAATTCCTCTAAAGGCTGATGTAGATTTACAAGTTCTTGCCAAGGGAACGCCGGGTTTAGCCGGAGCTGAAATCGCAAATCTTGTAAACGAAGCCGCTTTGCTTGCCGCGCGTAAAGATAAAACAAAAGTTGATATGGAAGATTTCGAGGAAGCAAAAGACAAAGTGATGATGGGGATGGAAAGAAAGAGTATGATTATTTCCGAAGAAGAAAAGAAGACCACTGCTTACCATGAAATCGGTCACGTACTTGTCGCTAAGCGAATGCCCGAAGCAGACCCGGTTCACAAAGTAACTATCATTCCCCGTGGAAGAGCTTTGGGTGTTACCAGTTATCTTCCGGTTGATGAGAAACATACTTATTCGAGGGAATATTTAGAGGCTGTTATTACTTATGCTTTAGGCGGTAGAGCTGCTGAAAAATTGATCTTCAATCATTTTACAACCGGGGCGGGAAACGATATTGAAAAATCAACTAATATCGCCCGTAAAATGGTTTGTGAATGGGGAATGAGCGAAAAGCTTGGTCCTTTAAGTTACGGCGCCAAAGAAGAGGAAATATTTCTCGGTAGAGAAATTCAACGGCATAAAGATTATAGCGAAAGTACGGCAGTTGAAATTGATATTGAAGTTCGTGCAATAGTAACGGCTTGTATGGTGCGGGCTATGGAAATTCTTAAAGAAGATATTGAATTGCTGCATCGTCTTTCTGCCGAACTGCTCGAAAGAGAAATTCTCGACTCTGAAGAAATTGATAAGATTATGCGCGGTGAAGCGCTTCCGCCTCAAAAGAAAAACGGATTGATCAACGGCGAAGAAGAAGTCCCCGAACATGTAAAAAAATTAATCGAAAAACGTCAACCGGCGACACAACCTGATGCTGCAAATGACGCAAATTGATCATGGAACCATTCAATACAGAGATGAATTTATCAGGAAGATGATTCATCTCTGTTCACTTTCCTTTCCGATTATTTACTATTTTATTCCCCGGTACGATGCAATTCTCATTCTTTCAGGACTTACTCTTTTTGCATTATCTATGGAATTGTTGAGATATTTCTCTCCGGGAGCCGGAGAAATTTTTAACCGCATTTTCGGATTTTTAATGCGCGAGCACGAAATGGATAAAAAAAAGAAAAATCTTAGCGGCGCCACGTATGTTTTCATCTCTGCTTTATTAAGTGTCTTAATTTTCCCAAAAGTAATATTTTTAACCGCCTTTTCGGTACTTATTATAAGCGATACATTTGCCGCATTGATAGGAAGACGTTACGGTAAGCATCAATTTTTAGCGAAAAGTTTGGAAGGAACGCTTGCTTTTTTTGTGAGTGCGGTAATCGTAGTTTTTGTAACGCCTAAAATCATGTATGTTCCAACTGAATATTATTTTGGGATTTTGGCAGCAGCACTCGGCGCAATAGCAGAAAATATTTCTTATGGTTGGGCAGACGATAACATGACGATTCCTTTAACCGTTGGAGGGGTAATATGGATTTGTTATTTAATTTTTTACCCAAATGTACCATTACTACTCTCACACGTTCCGCAGTAAAAACAAGTGTAATAAAGTTAAAAAAGTTGATAAGAAAGGTTGAATGGATGCATGGATGAATGGATTAAATTTCGATCAGGGGTATCAAAAACGCTTTTAATTGTTTTATTAAGAACTTTTTCTTTTCATTCACCCTATCAATCATTCACACATTCTTCTCCCGGTTTACATGTTGCTTGATCGAATAACGCTCTATCATATAAAGATGGAATTGGTTTCACCTTTTGTAACTTCCCTGGGAACGGAAAGTAACGAAGAACATATCATCATTAAAGTTGATGGCGAAGGTGTTACGGGCTGGGGGGAATGTGTTGCATCTGCAAATCCATTTTACACATACGAAACAGTTCAAACTGCATGGCACAATCTTTCTGATTTTTTGATCCCCGGAATTCTAAGAAAAAATTTTAATACTCTTGATGAAGCAATTTTTTCATGGCAAAAAGTTCGCGGTCATAACATGGCAAAAGCTGGTCTGGAAGCGGCTTTGTGGGACTTTTTTGCAAAAGCTAAAAACATTTCCCTTTCAAAAATGCTTGGCGGCGTTAGAGATAAAATTGATGTCGGCGTCAGTATTGGAATTCAATCTTCTATGAATAAGCTTATCAAAAGTGTGGAAGGTTATTTGGAGGAAGGTTACAAAAGAATAAAGATAAAAATTCAACCGGGAAATGATATTCAACCGATCAAAGCATCGAGAATAGAATTTCCAAATATTCTTTTACAAGTTGATGCAAACTCCGCTTACACTTTAAATGATGTTAAAATCTTCAAAGCGATGGATGAGTTCAACCTTTTGCTGATAGAACAGCCGCTTGGTTATGAAGATATTTATGAACACTCCAAACTTCAACGTGAAATCAAAACTCCAATTTGTCTTGATGAAAGTATCCGTTCACTCAATGATAGCCGCGCGGCTATTGAGTTGGGAAGCTGTAAAATAATTAACATTAAACCGGGACGCGTTGGCGGTTTTACCGAAGCGAAATTAATTCACGATTACTGTACTTCCCAAAATATTCCGGTATGGCACGGCGGTATGTTGGAGAGCGGAATCGGCAGAGCGGGAAATGTCGCACTCGCATCACTTCCTAACTTTACCTTACCCGGAGATATTTCTGCAAGCAAAAGATATTTTAAAAACGACATTGTTGAACCGGAATTCATTATAAATAAAGATGGAACGATGAACGTTCCATCTAAACCGGGCATTGGGGTTGAAGTGAATATGAAAATGTTAGAAAAGGTAACAGTACGAAGAGAAGAGTTTTCATCTTAGCTGTATGCTCTTCGAGTAACTTCGTGCCTTCTTCGAGCGCTTGTGTAACAAATTCTTTCACGAACCTGTCTGCCTCAGGCAGAGGAACACGAAGATTTATTTGATTAAAATCATCTTCTTCGTTGCCTGAAAGTTTTGTTTCCCGTCGATGGAAACGGCGTTGATGCTGTACAAATAAATACCGGAAGAAAGTCCTTCTCCGTTGAAGTTTACATTGTATGAACCTGTTTGTTTTGTCCCTTCGTTAAATGTCTTAACAACTTCTCCGAGTGTATTATAAAAAGTTACGCTTACATTACTTTCATACGGCAAAGCATATTGTATTACCGTTGTTGGGTTAAAAGGGTTGGGATAGTTTTGGGATAAGCTGTACGTTTTAGCGGATAATTCGTTATCACTAACGTTAGTAACAATTAATTCATAAGTAATAGCCACAACTTTTCCAGAAATCGTATAGTAGTCTGCTCTTGAGTTATAAGAAAAAGAAAAAAATCCTACTCTTGATTCCCAAGCACCATTAACCCAATCAAAAGCTTCTCCTTTTATTGCATTTCTATTGTCGTCATAAGTGTAATATAACTTTGAAAGATATTCCAAAGCATTATTCATCCTTGTTTCGGATTGCTTTGTAATCACATTACCCAGATAGTCATAGGTATAAATATTTTTCCAATAATTCACCCAAGCATCAGCTGTCCATGTTTCGTATTGTTCCGTAAGCATATTCCCTACGTTGTCATATGTTAATGTCCATTTCCCCTCATTCACCCAATCGTTATTCCACAAGGTTTCCACTAACTTTGTAATACAATTCCCGACTGTATCATAAGTAGATGTTTGTCTTGAATCATTCACCCAAGTATCATTTGACCAAATTGCTTTTAGCCAAGTTAGCTCATTTTCATTATTATCGTAGGTATAAGTCCATCTGATCCAATTCACCCAAGAATCATCAATCCGCTTTTCATCTAATCTTGTAATCCAGTTCCCATTTTGGTCATATGAATAAGTATATTTCCAGTTATTTACCCATCCAGTATTTGTTAATCTTTCTTCAAGCCCTGAATGTAAGGAACCATTATCAAAGTAGGTATTAATAATTCGATATTGGCTCGCCCAAGTATCAGTCATCCATATTTGGAATAGATATTCAATCTTATTCCCATTGCTATCATAGCTCGAACTACCTCTCCAGAAATTCACCCAAGTGCTATCCGACAATGATTCTTCCAACCAAGTAAGTTCATTTCCATTCTGGTTATAGGTATAACTATAACGGATATTACTATCAGCGATGGTAACTACCGGTCGGTACATACTGCCGTTTAATTTTGGAATATCTTTTTTCTTCCTATTATTTACACGGGGATTAATTGCCGGGGCTTGCCTTTGCCCCGTAGAGACTTGCCATGGCAAGTCTCTGCTACTCATGGAGTTTTCGTGTATAAGCATCTCTTCTTCGGGATTTATCATTAACCCTTTGCTCTTTTTATAATTCTCAATTGCCTGTTGAGGTAAAAGGTTTTGTCCATTGGTTATTATGGTTAAAAGACAAAAGAACAAAAGACCCTGGAAGAAGAAAGATTTCATTTCCATACTCCGCTTACTTGTGAAAAGATATTTATTAGGCATAACAATTTTATTTTTCAATAACTTCCGCTAACCCTGCCGGAATAGCAAAATCGGGGAGTTCTTCTTTTAATTTTTTGATATAAACTTTTGCGCGTGCGCGGTTATCAAATTGCATTTCGTACAACGCGCGTCTTACTAACATCGAGCCTGTCATATCCGCAACAAAATTAACGTAATAATTTTGTTGTTTCGGAAATCTTAAATGAAAAACCGGATCATCTGCGGGAACGTATTTATTCGTCTTTACCACTTTGAAAAAGAAAAGATCGGGAACAAGAGTATAACCTTCCGGAAGTTTGAATTCACCTTTCTGCATTTCATTCATTACCAACTCTGCGCCAAGATACACTTCACGCTTATCAATATTGGTTTCAATTAATCCCTTTAAGAGAGCTTGATAAAGTTTTTCAAGCAGCACCGGGTCAAATTGTCCTTCGCGTTCAAACGGAACCAGCGCTTCTTTGAACTGATCAATTGTGGCTGAAACACCTGTAATAATTTGCGGATGATTGTTGTTTAACTGATTAAAATACCAGCTTCTACGAAGAAGTTCTTTATCAATGATATGAACATCCGGTCTAAACTTTTCTACCTTCTGAATATAATAGGCAGGCGAAATGAGAAAATCCCATTGATACGAAATTATCAAAGCATCTTTCTTGCATGATTGCAGTGCCGCTTTTGGATAATCTTCAAATAGATACACATCATGCTGATCAACTTTGCCGAATGTAATGTACGATTGTATCAATAAGAAAATAATCAGCAGCGGAATGGGAAGGCTGTAGCCGAGATGTCTATCCTTTAGGAGAATAAAAATTTGAAGAACTCCGAACGAAATCAGAAAGGCAACAGCAATGTATGCCAGCAAAAAATATGCATCAATATCGTTAATGTCATAATTTATTGAATACAAGACGGTGGAAAGAAAAGTAATAAGTGTAAACAAAAAGAATTTTTTCCCTTGTATGAAAGCAGCGAAGAATCCTATGAAAGCAAGAATCAACCCGATATTAAATTCGGAAGGAAAGTTTTCAATAAAATAAGCTAACTGTTTTTTAGCCGCCGCAGTTGAAGAGAAAAGCCACACTTGATATTGCTTTCCGGAAATATGACGGAGAATTCTTTCAAGATCAATCGGGTTTCCCCAATTAAGAAAAGGACTTTGACCTGCCCGGAGCGGCAAGTAAGCGTAAATCGAAATAAGTAATGGAAAGAAAATCAACAACATTAAAGCAATGCGTTTGAACGAAGAAACCTTGAATCCGAAGGTTACAAAATAGAGATACGCAACAGCGGGCAAAATCAACAATGTTGTCATGTGATTGGAAAATCCCAATGCCAAAGCAACTGCAAGAAAATACCAGTAGTAATGTTTCGGCGTTTCAGCATTATTTGATTTTGTAAATGCCAAAAGAAGTGTATACATGACAACAGAAATTAAAAACAAATGAAGCGAATAAACCTCAACGGAAGTGCTTTGCACCCAAAAAGTTTTTGAGAAGGCTAAAAACAATCCGCCGAAAAGCGCTGATAAATATTTTACGAGTTCGGGGAAAAAAAGCCCATCCCCAACCCTTCCCGAAGGGAAGGGAGTTCTGATTCCCCCCTTCGTGGGGGTAGGGGGGGGGGTCCTTTTTCTTTTGTTCTCTTTATCAGTCTTCTTTGATTTGAAAAGAGCGATGTTATCAATTACAAGTTTAACAGTATAAATAAAAACCGATGCCGATCCGGCGGTATAAAAAGCGGCAAGCAAATTTGCACGGTAGATAATTGAAAAGGGAAGAGGCAGTAAGAGAAAAAGGTGCCCCAGCATTGTAAACAAAGGGTAACCGGTAGGATGGGCAATTCCCAACAATGTTTGCGCAGTTGCTAATTCACCGGCGTCAAGTTGAGTGACTGTTGGCGCCATCGTAGAGAGATAGAGAATAAATACAATTATTCCCGCAAGTAGTCCGTAAACTTTTTTAAGAAAATTTATCATTATAGTATTAGCATCGAAGTTTTTGTTTTCAGTATCCAAATAATTTGAGTGTGTTTTCCTAATTCGTAATTCCTAATTATTCATGGCGGTTTACCGCGCTATGTATTGTCCAAATATTTTGAAAAAATTAAGTGGATTTTGTTCTGTTCTTCTTTGATGCTGGTTTGTAAGTCTTTTCTCTCTGCAAAATTAAGAAATTCCGGGAGAGTGAGAAATTCTTCCGAATCAAAAGTTAGTTGATGTTTTTTATTTTCAAACAAAAGAAAGTTGAAAGTATCAAGTTGCCTGAAGAATTCGCGCGCAGATTGAAGCGACTTACATTCTTTTTCAGAAAGGATGTTTTCTTTTTTGAACCGCTGTAAAATTATATTCGCCGGTTTGTTTCTGAATGATTTGTAAAGAGAAGCGTGTTTCAACAACAGAAATTGAAGAAGGAAATCTATTTCGAGCAAACCGCCATTTCCTTTTTTTAAGTTGATAGAAGCATCGCCGAATTTTGAAGCTACAGTTACTTGCTTGTGCATTGCAAGAATATCATCGCTCAATTCGTCTTCATCCAGCGATTTTATTTTTTTAGTAATCAGCATTTCGAACTGCCGGAAAGGATTTTCATCTCCGTACACAAATTCGAGTTTGCACAATGCCTGCATCTCCCAGGTACGGATTCTCGTTTCAAAATAATTTTTGTAGCCGTGTAAGTCCCAAACTATTTGGCTGGACTTTCCTTCGGGTCTGAGCCGGCAGTCAACTTCAATAGGTGAAAATTCTTTTTGCAATGAATGAAGAAGTTTGGTGAATTGTTTTTGCAGTTTAAAATTATTTGCACCATTACCTGAAATAAAAAGAAGGTCAATATCGGAAGTAAAGGTAAATTGTTTTGAAGCCAAACTTCCTTGAACTGAAACAAAAAAATTCTTGTCTGTTTTTTCTTTTGAGAAAAATATCTCGCACGAGTGTTGGAGTTTAGCCACAATCGCTTTTGAAAGCAGTTCTGATGCAGCTTCCGGTGAGATCATTTTTAAGAGAACTTGTACGGAAAACAAAAAACGGATTGCTTTTGCCGGTAAATAAACAAGATTATCAACTGAAAGTTTTTCAAAAACTCTTCCCGACAAAAATAATTCCTTCAACAATTTATCTTCAGCGAAAAGAGAAACGGGAAATCTTCCATACTCGCAAATCAATAGGAAAGCTTCAAAAACTTTTCTGTTTCTGAGCGTCTCAAACCACATTGAGGGAAAATTTTCCTGCCGGATGATCCGTGCAAAATTTTGTATAATAATGTCGGGAGCTTTTGCGCGTGATAAATACTCAACGAAACGCGGCTCAATCTTTTCAAAGTTTGCTATGGTTTGTGCATCAAAAGTTTTCTGGTTGAAAATTCCTACACCGGTTTTTAAGAATTGATAATTCCTTTTTGCAGTATGGAAATCTTTGAACGGCAAATTTGAAAAATCTGCCGCTTCTTTTTCTTCACGCATCACAGAACGGTAAAATGCATGCACTTTGTTTTTCGTTTCCGATAATTCGTTGAGGAAAGTTTTCTTATTTTCAAATTCAAGAAAGGCGGAAAGTTTATCTAATATTTCTCCCGATTCGGGAATGGTATGTGTCTGTGCGTCATTCATCAGTTGAAGGAAATGCTCAATTCTTCTAAAAAAAATATAAGCTTCGGAAAGAAAACCGGCTTCTTTCTTTTTAAGAAGATTGAATTTCTGTAATTCATTAATTGCGATAAGCGAATTGCCTGTTTGCAGAGAGGGATGTTTGCCTCCGTTTAACAACTGCAAAGCCTGCAAAGGAAATTCAATATCGCGGATTCCGCCGCGGGAAAGTTTTATGTTTTGTCCCGATTTATTTATATCGAGAATAATTTTCCGTAATTTTTTTATTTGTTCTATCGGTGAGAATGAAAAATTCTTAGGGAAAATATAGCTTGAAATATAGTTGGCAAAACCGAGATACAACTTTTCATCACCGCCTAGATAGCTTGCTTTAAGAAGCATTTGCCGCTCCCAATCTTCTCCGCGGCTTTCATAATAACGGAGCGTGTCGGTGAGTGTTCTTGCAAGTGGAGAATTTTTCCCGTCCGGTCTCAAACGAAAATCCACCCGGAAGAGAAATCCCTTGTCGGTAGCCTGCGAAGCATGCTCAACAAAAAGCTGGATGGTTTGCGTGAGCAGTTCGTGATATTCTTTCCCGTTTTTCAGCTTTGTATTTTTATCATAGAAGATCATTAGGTCAATATCAGAACTGTAATTCAATTCGTTGCCGCCAAGTTTCCCGAGTGCAATAATACAGTACTTTCTGTTTATTACTTCAAGTTGATATTTTGTTTTAACTTCATCATAACAAATTGAGAAGAGAAGCGCTGAAAGAGTTTTTGCAAGAATGGAGAGATCGTTTGTTGTTTCTAAAACAGTAGCAATTCCAAGATTATCGCGCAGCCCGATGCGCAGCATATATTTTCGCTTCATCGCTTTTATTGCATTTACTTTCCCGGTAAACGATTTGAACAAATCAACAGCTTTCTCAACTTCTTCCTTAAATGTCTGATCGTCCAAATTTCTTTCAAGCGACTCGCCGCTTAACGCCCAATATAAATATTCTGGATTCCTCACCACAATATCCGTTAAGTAGTTACTGAATGATGCAACGCGCAAAAACGCTTTTGAATAATGGGGATGGGTGAGGCAATCTTTAAGGAAATATACTTTATCAAAAAGCGAGTGAAGCATTCGGAGAAGATTACTTTCGGATCCGGCGGTAAAACAAATATGAGCAGCTTCCGTTTCCCAAGAGGAAAGCAGCGCGTCTAACTCCTTGTTAGAAAGGTAACCGACAGTAAACCCGGCGACTGTTTTTACAAGTGTATCGGAAATATGATTGTGTGTTTTCGTCAAGTAATAATTTTCAAATCATTTGTTAGTAACTGCAAATGAAAAATACAAAATTACGGCTGGATTTTTACATCGGACGGGGAAGTGAATAAATCTTTCAATCTTGTCATTCTTTCAATCTTGCCAATCTTGCTATCTTTGTCCCCAAAATCCTTTCCCTACCAAAATCTACCTTTTTTCTCCAAGCGAAATCTTCTTAAATTGCACTCAACAATATAACCGGTTAATTTTTTACTCATACGGAGACATTTGATGCTTACTTTGTTCAAGAAAATTTTTGGCGATAAAAATACGAAAGACGTTAACGAATTACTTCCCATAGCTGCAGAAATTAATGAAGAATTTGCAAAGCTTCAAAATTTAAGTGATGATGAGCTCCGCGCTAAAACTGCAGAGTTCAAATTAAAACTGCAGGAAGAAACCGCAGAAATCCGTCAGAAATTAGAGGAATTACATACCCACTTGCAAACCGACGATGATTTTGACCGTCAAACCGCTTACGATCAGGTGGATGCGCTCGAAGATGATCTGCACGAAAAGTATGAAGATGTTCTTGATGAACTGCTTCCTCAAGCCTTTGCTGTTATTAAAGAAACTTGCAGGCGGCTCGTTGGGAAGTCCTGGACGGTGATGGGAAAACACACTAGATGGGATATGGTTCCTTACGATGTGCAATTAATGGGCGGAGTTGTTTTGCATCAGGGGAAAATTTCGGAAATGGCGACCGGCGAAGGAAAAACTTTAGTTGCAACGCTTCCGATGTACTTAAACGCATTGACCGGCAGAGGGGTTCATCTTATTACGGTGAACGATTATCTGGCTCAACGTGATTCTGAGTGGATGGGTGAAATATTTAAATTCCACGGATTGACCGTTGGGGTAATTCTTAATACGATGTCTCCGGATCAGCGAAAAGAGCGTTACAATTGTGACATTACTTATGGAACAAATAATGAATTTGGTTTTGATTATCTCCGGGATAACATGGCAAGCGATAAAGAATTTCAAGTTCAGCGGGGACACAATTATGCCATCGTTGATGAAGTGGATTCGGTTTTAATTGATGAAGCAAGAACGCCGTTAATTATTTCCGGTCCTGTTGAAGTTGATGACCAGCAAAAGTTTGATGAGATGAAAATATTAATTGAAAAACTCCACCGGCTTCAATCAAATTTCGTTTCAAAAATTGCCCAGGAAGCTGAAGACTTAATTGCCAAAGAAGATGATAAAGAAGCGCAAATACAAGCCGGAGTAAATCTTCTGCGCGCTTATCGCGGCTTGCCGAAGAATAAAAAAATCGAAAAAATGCTCTCCGATCCCTCTCATAAAAAATTAATGCTGCAAACCGAAATGGAATATTTGCGTGAAAAAGCCCGCAACATGCACATTATTGACGATGAACTTTATTTTGTGATTGATGAGAAAAACAATACCATTGATCTCACCGAAAAAGGAAGAGAAGAACTTGCCCGCTTCGGCAAAGGTGATAAGAATTATTTCGTCCTCCCCGATCTTGGAACCGAGATCAGCAAGTTTGAACATGATCCTTCTCTATCAATTGAAGAAAAAGTAAGGAAGAAAGACGCACTCTATCATTTATATTCAGAACAAAGTGAACGTATCCACACGCTGCATCAATTATTAAAAGCATTTACTCTTTTTGAAAAAGACGTTGAATATGTGATTACTGAAGATGGGAAAATTGCCATCGTTGACGAATTTACCGGACGCGTTTTGCCGGGGAGAAGATATTCCGACGGTTTGCATCAAGCCATTGAAGCAAAGGAAAGCGTTAAAGTCGAACGTGATACGCAAACACTCGCCACGATCACTCTTCAAAATTATTTTAGAATGTACAACAAACTCGCCGGTATGACGGGAACTGCCGAAACGGAAGAAAGCGAGTTCCACGAAATTTATAAATTACCGGTTGTAGTAGTTCCTACGAACAGACCAAATATTCGTGATGATCAGGAAGATTCGATTTTTAAGACCAAGCGTGAAAAATTGAACGCAGTAATTGACAAAATTGAAGAACTCCGCAAAATTGGCCGCCCCGTTCTTGTCGGTACCACATCGGTTGATGTTTCTGAAACAATTAGCAGAATGTTGAAACGAAAAGGCGTTCCGCATAATGTTTTGAATGCTAAACAGCATAAGAGCGAAGCGGAAGTTGTAGAACATGCCGGTGAAATGAGCGCCGTAACGATCGCAACAAATATGGCGGGACGTGGAACGGATATCAAACTCGGCGCAGGTGTTGTTGACCGCGGCGGGTTATTTATTCTTGGAACCGAGCGGCATGAATCGAGAAGAATTGACCGGCAGTTACGCGGTCGTTCGGGAAGACAGGGCGATCCCGGTACAACGAAATTTTTCCTTTCGCTTGAAGATGATCTTATGCGTCTGTTCGGCAGCGACAGAATTGCTTCCGTTATGGAACGAATGGGAATTCAAGAAGGAGAAGTAATTGAACATTCCTTAATTACAAAATCAGTTGAACGCGCCCAGAAAAAAGTTGAAGAGAATAACTTCTCTATTCGTAAACGTTTGCTTGAATACGACAACGTGATGAACCAGCAGCGCGAAATCATTTACACAAGAAGAAACCGCGCTCTGCAAGGCGATCGTTTGAAAAATGATATTATGGAATATTTACATGAGACTGTTGAAGAAATAGTAAAAAGATATTTTGAAGATGTTAATGCTGAGAAAATTAAAGAAGAAGTACTGCAGAATTTTCTAGTTGAATTAAAACTTGAACCTGAAGAATTTGAAACGCTAGGTGACAATGGGATTACCAATAGAATAATAACAGCAGTAAAAGATTTCTATACCCGGAAAGAAGAAATGCTCGGTGCAGATTTACTGGCGCGGATCGAAAGATATTCAGTTCTTTCCGTTATTGATAACCGCTGGAAAGAACATCTCCGCGAAATGGATGATTTAAAAGAAGGAATTGGATTGCGGGCTTACGGACAGAAAGATCCATTGCTTGAATATAAAAGCGAAGCGTTTACTCTTTTTGTTGAGTTGCTCAATCAAATTAGAAATGAAATTGTTTCTTTCTGTTTCAAGTTTTTTCCGCAAGCGCCGGAAGAACTTCAAGGAAGAAGAAGACCGGCACGCGGAAGAATTATTGAGACGAAACAAGATACTGATGGAATCGGGCTGAAAGGTTCCGGTGGAAACGGACAGCCTGCGCAAGCTGGAAAAATGCAGCCGATCCGCGTTGAAGAACGGGTGGGAAGAAATGATCCTTGTCCTTGCGGCAGCGGGAAAAAATATAAAAATTGTCATGGCAAATAATTGAGGATATACTTATGAAAAAAGTTGAAGCCATTATTCGTCCGTTCAAACTTGATGATGTGAAAGAAGCGCTTCTTGAAGAAGGGATCAAAGGATTAACCATTTCTGAAGTTCGAGGATACGGAAGACAGAAAGGGCACAAAGAAACTTACCGCGGGAGCGAATATCGCATTGAGTTTGTTCCGAAAATCAAGATAGAAATTGTTGTTCCCGATAAGAATTTAGAAAAAGTTATTGAGGCAATAATTCGAACCGCAAAAACAGGACAAGTAGGTGACGGGAAAATTTTCATCTCAGACATTTCTGATGTTATTCGTATCCGCACTGAAGAATCGGGAGAAGAAGCGCTTTGAGAATGGCAAACACATCAAAAAAAATATTGTTCGCACTTTTTTTTGTTGCTTCACTTTCTACGTTTCCGGGCTGCGGTGTATGGAACAATTTTACCACATACTTCAATCTGTACTATAATACCAGTACACTTTTTGATGAAGCGGAATCAGCAATTCAAAAGGATCAGCGGGACATTTTTTCGCGAACCGAAGCGAACGTTCCTTCAACTGCTGCCGCTTCTCTGAACAAAGTAATTGAAAAATGTTCGAACATACTCCAGTTCAATTCAGAAAGTTCGTTCGTTGATGAAGCGCTCTTTATGCTTGGGAAGTCATTTTATTATCAAAAAAATTATTTAAAAGCGCTGAGGAAGTTTCAAGAATTGTTGGTAAAGCAGTCGGAAAGTGAGTATGTTCCTGAAACGGAATTGTGGATCGCGAAAACCTACTTTCAGTTAAAAAATTACCCGGCTGCGGACAAGCTTCTTTTACAAGTAATTGAAAAATCTACTGCCGATGGAAATGACGATCTCTTTGTGAAAGCGGCGATCGTTCAAGTTAAATTCGAAATCACCGCCGAAAAATATCCCGATGCTATTAAATCGCTAAAAAGTATAGTTAAAATTTCAGATGACGGTGAGATCAACGCACAGGCAAAATATCAGGAAGGGGAGCTGCATGTTCTTCTTGAAGAAAAAGAAGAAGCGGCAAAAGCATTTGCGGAAGTAAGCGACTATTCTCCCTCGTTTGAGATCGAACTTGATGCAAAAATTAATTACGGGAAAATTATCCGTTCGCTTGGCAAGGAAGATGAAGCGCTGGAGCTTTTCTTAAATCTGCTTTCGAAAGATAAAAATTCAACTTCCTTCGATCTGCTGAATTTTGAAACAGGGTACACCTATTTGCTGAAGAAAAATTATGATGGCGCACTCGCCTATTTTGCAGTTGTTGATACGGGATTCGCCAATTCAACCGCCGCCGGGCAAGCCCGTTTCGAAATGGGATATATTTATGAAAAAATCTATTTCAACTATGACAGCGCCTCAATATTTTATATGAAGGCGCAAACAGCTCCGTCCACGGAAGAATATACTCCATTAATAAAAAACAAGGCTTTAGTCTTTACGAAATATCAAAAGTTAAACGGCGAACAGTTGGACAATCTTCAAAAATTAAAATATGTAACCGACTCTACCTTATTTACGAAAGATTCCCTTGAGTTTTTCATCGCAGATTCTCTTGCAAAGATAGTTTCAAACGATGAGCAAACTGAAAAAGCTCAACAGCAAAACCCACAGCAAGGGAGAACAAGAACTTTTGGCACTTCAAAAACTACTGAAACTTCTTCTGCCGGTGGGAAAAAGACTCCGCCGTTAAAAGCGCCGGTTCGACCAAATATTAGTGAAGACTCGGTGAAAGTTTTATTGGTGAAAACTAAAATAGAATTGGGTAACCTGTTCTACACCGAACTTGACCGCCCCGATTCTGCTTTTTATTATTACAGCGATCTCATAGAAAATTATGACCTGCAAAGTCAGAAGCCCCAAGTGCTTTACGCCCTTGCGAATTATTATCTTTCCAGGGATTCAACAAAGGCAGACAGTCTTTTGAACTTTGTTTATGATAATTATCAGCATGAAAGTATCGTTAATGCGGCTGCTGAGATTTTGAAAAAACCGAAAATAGATTTCCAATATGATCCTGCAAAGAAATTGTACCGCGAAGCGGAAGTGATGATGCAAAAGGATGAAATTAAATCTTCGTTAAAAAAATTCATAGCTATTTCTGAAGCGTATCCTGTTTCGGAGTACGCCGCAAAATCTTTGCTTGCAGGGGGGTATCTTTTAGAAGAAAAATTAAAACTCCCGGATTCCGCCGCGGTGGTTTACGACAGCCTTGTAAGCAAATATCCCAAGACAATTTATGCGCAAAAAATTTCTCCAAAATTGCAAACGTATAAAAAAGAAAAAGATCGGATCCGGATGGTAATCGAAGATTCGTTAAAAAAAATTGAAGTGGCAAAGCTTAAAAAAAGAACAGAGGACTCACTTAAAATTGTCGCTGAGAACTTAAAGAAGAAGACGGAAGATTCACTTAAACTTGAACTACAAAAAAAAACGGTTAAGTCGGAAGATTCTGTAAAGACAATTGAAGCTCCATCCCCAACCGCGCCGCCTGCCCGCGATTCTTTAAAGGAAAAACATGAGGACGAAATTCCGCCTCAGGTAAATTTATTCCATTTGAAAGAAAGCAGAAAGAAGTTTGACTTACGGGAAGCACGGCGGCAGTTTTCAGCAATGCGAAAGTTGAAACACACAGCATATTTTTTCATTCACACCTCGATTCATCAAAGTGTGAATAATCGTTCAGCATACATTTTTTAACTTGGAACTTGTACTACTATGGAATTAGGATTTCTACTTGAAAAAATTCTTCCCTTTATAAAAAGAAGGAAATCCCTTTCTATTATTTTTTACCTTGTCTTTCTTTTCTACTTCAGCATTCCGGCATTTCAAATTCCTTTGCTTGATTATCAACGCACGTACGTTTCATCCTTAATGGAACAGCGTGCAATTGAACATCTGATGATATTTTACCCGCACCAAAGTTGGGAGTCTTTCGGATCAATAAATCAAAATCTTTTCCGTGCTATTGTCTCTATGGAAGACGGAAACTTTTTTAATCATAAAGGAGTTGATTGGGAAGAGTTGGAAAAATCTATGAGACTAAATAAAAGAAGAAGACGCGCTGCACGCGGCGGAAGCACCATTACGATGCAGCTTGCAAAAAATCTTTATTACACCACCAACAAAAGTGTTTTCAGAAAAGCGAAAGAATTGCTCACAACTTTCCGTATCGAAAAGGAAGTGAGTAAAAAAGGTATCCTCCATCAGTATGTGAATATTATTGAATGGGGCGACGGAGTTTTTGGAATAGATGAAGCGGCTGATAAATTTTTTGGGAAAGAACCGGGTGAATTGACCACCACTGAATGTGCAAAACTTGCGGCAGTAATTCCTTCGCCGCTCGTGCATCAGCCGAATGTGAATTCCGGTTATGTACGCCGCCGTTCGGGAATTATCCGCGGAAGGATTGGCGACGTAATCTTGTTCCCGGAAAAATGAAGAAACGAGAATTGTTGGAAATTATTGAAGCCGGGGAAAATCTTTACACGGAATTTAAACGACAATTTTCTTCACATGAAAAAATAGCCAAAGAAATTATAGCTTTCGCCAATACCAAGGGGGGTAACCTTATCATCGGAGTTGACGATGATAAATCAATTTACGGAGTGCCGAGCGAAAAAGGGGAAGCGGAATTAATTAGAGAAACCGCAAGTCAAATGTGCGAGCCGCCGGTTATTTTCTCGCTTTCTTATTTTGTCGTTGATCAAAAAGAAATTGTAGTTGTTGAAGTCCCCGAATCTCTACAGAAACCACACCGCCTTCAAGATTATAAAAAAGATTTGGAAACCAACTCAGCTGAAGTTTACGTCCGCGTAAATGACAAAAGTGTTCTTGCAAGTAAAGAAATGATCCGCGTGCTGCGTTCAACTTCCGGGAACACAAAATTAACAAAGTATGCAATCGGGAATTTTGAAAAAGCGGTATTCACTTTTCTTGAAATGGAGGAAACGATTTCCGTAAAGCAGTTGAGCGAGCTGCTAAACATTTCCGAACGAAGAGCTTCCCGCACGCTCGTTAAAATGGTTCGCGCGCAACTGCTGTTGATTCACACTAAGGAGAATGGTGAAGATTATTTTACGTCTGCGGTGTAGAAGATTATTTTGGAAATACCCTAACCTGGACAAGCCAGAACCAATTTATCACATTAGAATGATTGAATGGCTGTATGGTTGAATGAAAAACATTCATCCATCCATTCATTTTCATTCAGTCATTTTTTCGTTTATTTATCATGTTACTATTCTACCAAATATTACGCGAACTTTACTGATAAGGTATTAATATATTTTTGGGCATTTAAGTTTATATATGTAGAACAGACTTCAGTCTGTTAAATTTTTATTTTTACGATTACGAAACCAAAAGTAAACTTGAACCGGGAAAACATCACCATAACGAAGTAGTGTTTTTGATTTTTCCATTTACAAAAAATCAAATTTCTATTTGATGGTTTAGAAAGAAAAATTATTAAATTTAGAAAAATAAAGGCTCTCTTTTATGAGCCTATTTGGCGGATGATTGTTGTTTATGTCTTGTTTTGTGAGGCTTATAAACGAGTTTCCAGCAATGTCAGCCGACCTTACATATACAACAGACAACAAGTATTTAAATTTTGACATGACTACAAAAAATTCAAAAATAATTCAGGCGACAAGAGAGAAAGTTTATAACGCCTTTACAGATAAGAACGCTTTAGAATATTGGCTTGCACCTAACAATATGACTGGTAAAATACACAACTTTGACTTAAAAGTCGGAAGTGGTTACAGTATGTCTCTTTTCTACCATGACAGCGAAACAGTCGGCAAGACATCAGATAACGAAGACCGTTTCTCAGCAAAATTTGTTGAACTCAAACCATACGAAAAAATTGTTCAGTCAATTAATTTCCAGTCAGCCAAAAACAAGTTCACAAACGGAATGACGATGGAAGTGTTTTTAGAAGAAATCGAAAACAATTCAACAAAAGTGACAATCGTTTTCAAAAACATTCCGACAGGTATTGACCCCAAAGACAATGAAACAGGAACAGAACAATCACTTGAAAAATTAGCTCGTTATTTGAGTGCAAATAAGTCGCCCCCCCCAAAAAAACACTGCAGGAAACAGCAGATTTGCATAGGCGGGGTTTCGTGCTTCGTTGACAGTTTTGTGGTTACAGAAAACTCCGTTTTCAAAATGAATATTTGTGCTGAAATGCCAGCCCAGAGCAAATCTACAAAGCGTTCTTAACACCAGTTTCCTACTTTATTCTGACTGAAATTTTGAAAATCTTCTTTTTATTTTTTCTTTGAAGTTAAAATTTTTTTAGTGAAATTATCAATAAATAATAAGGGAAAACTCTTGCAATTATGAAAAACAAAAGACTGCTCATCATTTTAACAATAGTGACACTCCTCTTGCTGATACCATTAATAGTAATGCAGTTTACAGATGAAGTTAATTGGACTTTGGCCGATTTTATTGTCGCTGGTGTCTTACTGCTCGGCACAGGGTTACTGTGTGAACTTGTAGTGAGGAAAGTAACCAAAATAGAGTACATGATCGCCCTCTGTATAGTTATTCTTGGAGCATTCCTGCTCATTTGGGCAGAACTTGCAGTTGGAATTTTCGGAACTCCATTCAGCGGACACTAGACCGTAAATCAAAAAAACTATGTACACACGGGTTTGGCAAAATTAGTTATTCAGTGCTTCGTAAACCAGTTCTGGGGCTAACAAACAAGTTGTGCTTCGAATGAAATTTAGGGCGGGAAATCCGTCACATCGCCGAACCCCAACCGTTAGGGGCAAGTGTAAAAAATTTCTCATTATCTATAATAGAAGCTGTAGATGAAGAGTCGAAACACAGACCGCAAGAGTTGTTTTTAAACAAGCAGTTGTTGATGGAGAGATTACCGCCGATTATTGTCAGCGCGCCGCCAACCTCGCCGCCGCCATTCTCAAAAACAGCGTGTGTGATTTCACAGTTAGAAAAGTTCGCATCGTTATGAATAATTAAACCACCCCAGTTTTTGTTATCGAGGCTAAACGGGCTCTTTGTAAAAACAACTGGTTCTGCTTCCGTTCCGAGTATTTTAATTGATGCGTTGTTGTCCAATTCAAGATGGGAGTGATCATAGTCAGGCCAGTTGCCGGTATAATAATATTCTCCTTCAATAACAACGCCTGCTTCAAGAGTTAAAACAGCATTATGAATATAAACGGACTTATCGCCGAGGGAATACGGCGCCGTCTTACCATTTAGAAGTGTGCCCGGTTTGCTCAATGTGCCCGATGTTGTTATGTCGTTTATGCGGACAAAGTTTTCGTTAGCGAATGTATTTGCTGATAAAACAGGAAAACTTTTTGATAGTTCTATCGCTTTTCCGCTAACATTAAAATTACAATTTGTAATTGACCCGGAAGCATCATTAAGCATAATTCCATTATCTGCGTTTTGAAAAGTACAGTTTTGGATAACCGGGGTAGATGTGTTTTCGGCGTAAATGTATAAACCGGTTGAATTGTTAAAAGTAACATTTGAAATCCGAGGCGTGCCAGTATAAATTTCTATTACACCTTCCATTTCGCCGCCGGCAAATTGTATAATTGCATTATCTATAACCGACTGCGAAGCGCGGGAGTTTTGTGTAAAAATAATTCCGCCCCAGTTTTTATCTTCTAAACTCGTAGGACTTTTGGTAAAAATAACCGGGTTAGTATTTGTTCCGTTAACTACTAACGCTGCATTTTCTCTGATTACTAATCTCGAGTGGTCGTAATTGGGCCAAACGCCCGTGTAATAATATTCTCCCTGAATTTCGACTCCGGCTTCAATAGTTAAAGTGACCTCGCCGGAATTGTTATAAACCTCAACATATTGAGTGCCGAGAATATACGGACTGCCCGCTGCAGTCCATGTTGTATTTGTAGTAATAGGAGATGTAACTGCAGTTTGAGCAGAAACATTTGTGTGAACAAACAAAAGCAGTAAAAGAAAAGATAATGTTTTCATAATAGCACCTTAGAATGAATCGTTCAAATAATTATTTGATAAGTATCAGTTTTCTTGTTTGGGTAAAGTAACCGGATTGAATTTTGTAAAAATAAACTCCGCTGGTCAGTCCGGCGGCGTCAAATGCCACCTCGTAAGTTCCCGGGGCTTTTTCTTCATTAACAAGAGTTGCAATTTCATTCCCTACAATGTCATAAATTTTTAGTGTTAAGAGTGTTGGTGTAAGTGATGTTGGTACAGTAAAGTTAATTCTCGTAGTCGGGTTAAAGGGATTCGGGTAATTTTGTGACAAAGAAAATTCTTTAGGAACATTATCAAGGTCATTTATCCCGACGATGCTATCACCAGCAACAAAGTTGTAAGGTATCGAACGTATATTATTCCACGCAGAATCATTCTGATCAATTATGAAATAATAGGTTGATCCTGTTGTAAGATTTTCAAGAGTTAAACTGTGTTGGAGACGAAGGTCTTGTGGTTCCATAGCTTCCAATGGATAACCGTTAGTTGTATCGTTTTCAGCATAGAAAATAAAACCGCTTGCCGGAACGGTAGTCTTCCACTCGATTTGAGTTTGCGTTAAAGATAGATTTGTAATTTGCACATCATATATTTCAAATGCCGGTGGCGCTGAGTTTCCGACAAATACCTTTCGTGATGGAACTTCATCAACAATACATCGATATGTACCGTATTCGTTTACTGTTAAGGCAGAATTAAATACGAGTTGATTAGTAGTTGCATTTCCTATGTCGATTCCATTTTTCTGCCATTGATAAGTAGCCCCGGTTAATTCGGATTTAAAGGTTGTTATCATACTATTCAATGGTTTGTCTGTCGGGAGAAAAATGTTCTGATGATGCATGCCTACAAGTGAGGTACTGATGGCGGAGTAATTACTATCATTAGTAAGATCACCATAAATGTTCATGTTAATATCATAACTTGAATTATACATTCTTCCGTGGTTTGTAAAATTACCATACGAGTTCAGTGTAATTTGAGAGTTGTTTGTTAAGGTATCTAAGTTTACAATCTCTCCATATAAATTTGTATTGTTACCTTTAAAAACCGTGTACCCTCTAAAATTAAGATCATACAAATCACAATTTTCGTAGTAGCTGTTTAGACCACCACGCAAGTAAACCGAATTTCCACCACCGTTTATTTTTGTTTTGATTGCCGCTGAATTTAAACCGACTCTTAAATCTCGTAAATATAGAGTGTGCCCCAGTATTAAATCAATTTCTTTAGCTACCAGGTGGACTCCTGCACCATTACCACTTAAATAGAGATCAGATTCTGCAATGATTTTTCCTTCTTCAGCAAGAAAATTGCTTGTGAATTTTATCCAATTACCGGGTGTGGTAATTATTTGATGATCATTCATGCCAAGGAAGGTAACAACCGGAACGACGAAAACCCCATTATTTGTAAAGTTGTTGTGGAAAGTGAATTTCAAGGATCCATCCTCAATATTCCCGTTATTTGTGAGATTACCAAGAACCTCTACAACCCAATTCCCTACCCCAACCGCAGTTTTTAAGGTATCAGCGTTAATAACTTCTCCTAACAACCTGACTCCTCCTCCAAAGAACAATTTCCCTTGAAGCGTTACATCCTGCAGATCGGAATACTCGAAATAATATTGATCCGTGTAAGCGAGAACTTCTTCGTTAAAATAAATTGTATTATTGCCCCCAATTACCTTGGTGCGTATACCGCCGTTAATATAATAATATTCTTGGCCTAATCTCACTTTGAAAAGATGCATAGAATAACCTGCCGTTAGATCAATCTCTTTTGCCACAATATGGGGATATCCGTTTCCACACAGATAAAGATCACTCGCTGCAATTATTTTTGATTCCAAAGCAAGCAAATGAGTGTATGGATCAAACACGCTGGTTGGAGTTGTTGAAAGAAAATGATTTTCTGTACCGGTAAATAATAGATTCGCTTTCCAGTTTCCATTTAAATGCAGATCACCACCAATCTTGAAATCTGAAACGCTTGGACAATTAACATTTCCGTTAACCCATACATTGCCGGTTACTGTGAAGCTGCTCACCCAACCATTCAATAATGATCCGTTTTCCGAAATTAACAGATCATGGAGAGTTGGCGCATCAAAATTAAGAGTTATTGGACCTTGAATGATAGCCGAATCAAGTGCCCCGGGTACTTTGTATCCAATCCAGGAGGTCGTATCCTCCCAATTCCCACCGGTTGTAGTTGAATAGATTTGCGCGTTTACATTTTGTGCAGCTAAAAACAAGACGATAATTAGTAAGACACCTTTGTATGTTTTCATTTTATTCTCCGATTAATAAAAAAGAGACAATTTAAATATTGGCTCTTTTTAAATATTAAAAATTTGTTGTAGCACTAAACTTGTATTGCACTTTCACTTTCCATTGGTAATCATTTGGGTCTGTAGGAAGCTCAACAACTTTAAAAACCACGAAGCCGTCATTTGCTTGTGCTGCCCAAAGATCGCCGTTTGCCAGCGGAGTATCACAAACATCGTTGTCCCATTTGGTTGTATCAATCGAAGTAACACCCGATAGTTCGCCCGCGCTTATACGATATATTTTGTCGGTGCGGGAACGATACCAGATGCCGGAACCTGTACCGCTGCCGTTGGGGCACCACCCAATAGTCTCGCCGTCAGCATCATTTACATCGTTGCCTTCAGAGCCGACAAGTCCTTTAGACCAATCAACGCCCCAATGGCTCATCGTTAGAGATTTTATGCTGTCCGGTGCAACCGGATTTTCATCTTTGTTGCACGATGATAAAAATGCAAGAAGCAAAAAAGCAAAAAGCGAAAGAGTGATTATTTTTTTCATGACCTACCTTATGAATGTTTAGAATGATTGTTTATTTATTTGAATTTTTCCGGGATATGCAGTTCCGCATTCTTTGCAAAATTTAGCATACGGATTACTTATGCTTGCTGAACAAGCAGGACATTTGTCAATTAATTGCGTTCCGCATAAAGAACAGTATTGATCATGTTCCGACATATGACAGAAGAAATTGCATTTGGGACACAGCTTATATGCACGATCAAATTTGACAGATTTATTTTCCATACTTTTATAAAATTTTAATTGACGTATGTACTGGTATAATTTTTTTAATAGTAAAAAGCAACTTTCATACCCAATCGGAAATTTATGTTAAGTGATTATTTCTCTTTGGTTTACGAGAAACTACGGGGGTTGGATTTTATATTGTTTGAAGTGCAACAAAGCAACAATGTTGCTTTATCGGGTTACAACGCTTCATTGTTATTCGTTTATTTTTTACAAACCAATTCCATCACAAATTTTCTTTGTATGATTTTTTTCCGGAGCTTTTTGTTATTAAATTTTTAGCCAGCGGCTAATAAACTGAAAATGAAAAATAAACCAGATCCCAAATTCTGGTTTCAAACTTCTATCTTCTAAATTATGATTTGATTATATTTTATTATGAGACTAAACGTTTTCATATTGTTGCTTCTTTTTTCCGGGAGTTATGTTAATCTTCAC
>Ga0210009_1000890_pt1 | contig 29160 bp, 16 predicted proteins | sample CryGeyCG2114_065_FD_185457 | JGI IMG/M metagenome (GOLD analysis project Ga0210009, IMG submission 185457) | Groundwater microbial communities from aquifer - Crystal Geyser CG12_big_fil_rev_8/21/14_0.65 (SPAdes) (version 2) | ecosystem: Environmental > Aquatic > Deep subsurface > Groundwater ...
GACTTTTAAATTCCTTCCCTTTTGCAAAGGGAAGGTTAGGATGGGTTAGAAATTATTACTCCTTAAATTCACAATCTCTCCTTATCACTATAATAAACTCTATTTTATTAGAATAATAACCAGGCGACCAAATCATTCTTGTCTTTGTTATTTTTTCAGCAAAAGAAGCTTAATTTGGTGGTACTATTCTTGTTCCATACGTTCAGTAGATAATAATAAGAAAAATAAGAAATTATGAAAAGCCGATTCAAAAAAATCATTTTCACCGCAATTCTTTCTGTCGGGATTCTCTCACTCAACAGCAGCGCTCAAACCAATGCTTCTCTTGAAGCCACACTAAGTTTCAAATCAATAAACGGCGTTGAAGTCCCTTTTCAAAACGGAATCGTTGTTCCTTCATTTGAAAAACAAAAGAGAGCTATGATCAACTTAGCCGGAACATGGAAGAAATTAAGATTTAGCGCAAGCGATAGTCTCTCTTTACAAAAAAGAGATGAAGCCGGAGTGATGAGTCTTTTAGATGAAGCAGGTGGGAAAGAGCTTCCTGGTTTTGATGACAGCGGCTGGCAGTCAAAACAAATTCCTTCTGTGGAAAATTTCTTGTACCTTGACACCATCAGAACACCGGAATTTTATCAAGATGGCGTTTGGTATAGATATAATTTTAATGTTGCAGATTCTCTTAAAGGAAAATTTATTAAACTGATTTTTTATTCTGTCAATTACGTTGCCGATGTTTGGGTGAACGGGCAATATTGCGGATACCATGAAGGCGGCTACACTCCATTCGCTTTTGATGTTAGTTCAAAACTGAATTATGGAGCAACAACTAATTCACTGGTAGTTAGAGTGGACAATCCGGCTTGGGGCAGACGTAAAGATATTGTCCCTTATAAAGAGTGCGATTGGTTCAACTATACAGGAATTATTCACGATGTTTATTTGGAAGCATCGGAAAATATTTCTGTTGCACGCGTAGATTTTAGTACCGACGGTGTAAATAAAAAAGTAACATTTAACGGGGTTCTCTACAATAAAACCGGAAGCTTAAAAGCGGTAACTGCAACCGTGCAAGTTTATTCTGCTAACATAAACTCCGGAAATATTTCAAATGAAAAAACCTATGAACTGCTTGGAACTCCCGGCTCAAGCCTTGCTTATAATTTAACGCTTCAAGATTCTGTAACAGCTTTTACCGGTGAGTTTGCGATGAGTGAATTTCAGCTCTGGTCAATGAAGTCTCCGAATCTTTACATTGCTAAAATCACTTTAGAAGAAGGAGGCAAAGTAATTGATGAGTTCTGTACGCAATTTGGAGTAAGAACAATTGAAACAAGCGGCGACAAAATTTTGTTAAACGGTAACCCCGTTTTTCTTCCCGGAGTTGCCCGGCATGAAGATCATCCGCTGTATGGACGCAGCGTACCTAAGGATACCATTTTTACCGATATGCAAAAAGTGAAAGCCATTAACGCTCTTTTTCTCCGCACCGCACATTATCCGAATCATCCTTACACCTATTTAATTTCTGATCGTTTGGGAATTGCGATCTGGGAAGAAATTCCGGTTTTCTGGTTTGATGAAGCTGAATCGTGGAATATCCAAAACAATGTCCGCCATATTCATCAGCAAATGTTTAGAGAAATGGTGTTAAAAGATTTTAACCGTCCTTCTATCTTTTTTTGGAGTCTGCAAAACGAAAGTCTAATTGAGCAAGAAAGAAAAACTTACATACAAGCTATCAAAGATGATCACCTGCTTAATTTAAATGACGGAAGATTGATAACCCAATCCGCCGCAGCCGATAGACCGGGAGTTACTGATGTTTCTCAGCAGCCGTGTGATGTTGCAAGCTGGACGATGTATTTCGGAATATTCTACGGCTCAAATAATTATTATGCGGGTACGAGTAGTTTTCTTGCACAGGCGAAAGTTAATAATCCCGGGAAACCAATTATGGATTCCGAATTTGGTTATTGGTCTTCTGAAAATGGCTCTTCTGCCGCTAAACAGGTCACTATTTTTAACGAAACCTACAAAGCTTTTAAACTTTTTCCTACCGTGAGCGAATACGGTAAATATAATCCCAATGGAATGTTGAACGGTATTACCTGGTGGTGTATTTTCGATTGGTACACAGCCGGACAGAAATTCGGCTACCAAAGCATGGGACTTATTTCAATGGATAGAGCAACGATAAAACCTGTCGGAGAAACGTTGAAAAACAGCTATAAACTTTATTACGATTTTGGCGGTACTGTTACTGATGTTGAAGAAGATGGAGCTGAAAAGCCGTTAAGTTTTGAATTAAATCAAAATTATCCGAACCCATTTAATCCTGAAACAGTTATTAGTTATCAGTTACCGGAAAACAGTTTTGTGACCATTAAAATATTTAATATTCTTGGTAAAGAAGTGGCTACCATACTAAATGAAGTACAGCAAGCCGGAAAGTATTCTCTAAAATTTAATACAACCACCAACCGGCAACTAACTACTAACAACTTGTCAAGCGGTGTTTATTTTTATCAGTTACGATCCTCATCCGGTGGAACCCATGTTGTTCAGACGAAAAAAATGCTTGTGCTAAAATAATTTTCTTCCTTTGCTCATCGTGAAAAACTGCTTAATTGGGATGTCTTAAAAGCAGTACTCGAATTCAGGACGAATTTTAGATTATGAAACTTGAGCTAAAGCAAAATATATTTCGGGACATAAATCAACAGCAATACTTTTGGGACTGACTCTTTTTGCTAAAAAAAGGGGGAAGGGCCGTTCAAGGGTTATGACCTGCGCTTCATCTCATTAATTCTAAGATTCAAGCCGTAAAAAACTCTAAAAATCTTTTTTCGAAAAACTTCTCAACCCAAACATTAATGGCAAGGTACTCCAAAGTAAAAGAGAGAGAATTGAAACTGCAAAACCTACTCCGCCGCCTAAGAATTGAGTAAATACCGCCCCGGTATAACCCATCAAAGCAGAAATATCAAATTTCAGAATTACCAAAAGACGAGAAAGATCAACGGGGTTAAGAATGGTAAATACGAGGGAGGGAATTTCAAGTGGATAATCTCTAAATATTTGGAGCGTGATGAGAATTAGCCCATCATATAAAGCTGAAAAAAACATCCACAAAAATATCGAGAGACCAAGTCCCTTCATTTTGTTTTCGTTGAGTGTTGCTATAAGAAAAGAGATCGAAACAAAAATGAACGTCTCAAATACCCCGCCTAAGAATAGGTTGAAAAGCACTGGTCCGGCTTCTTTAAAATTTCTGATAAAAAGAAGAACCGGTAAACCCGTACCAATAAGAAAACTTAACGCCATGGGGAACGATAAGCCTAAGTACATCCCTAAGTAAAGTGTTTTTCGATTGATTGGCTGTGATAAGATCAGGATAATGTAATCACTGTTGTTGTAAAGGTAGATGGTTCCGAAGACAAGACTTGCAAGCGGAATTATGATCATGTTGATATTCAGCAAACTTAAGATCACTTTGCTTGATTCATTAGTGAACGAGAGAAGCCCGTAACTTATTGCCGCAAAAAACAACGTATAGATTATCAACCACTTGCTTCTTAGCGTATCGTGTATTTGGTATTTGATGATGAATTTAAGTGCGTTCATATTTTTTGTCCCATCATCAGGTTGGCAATCGCCCTTTCCAAATTTCTTTCCCCGGTCAGTAAGATTAATTCATCTTTCCCGCCCGAAAAGCAGACACTCCCCTCCAGCAGAAAAATAATTTCCTCAGCAAGTTCTTCAAGTTCGCTCAGAATGTGAGAGGTAAACAAAATGGTTTTACCGGCTTTCTTTTCTCGGAGAATTTTATCTTTAAGGATACTACTCGAAACCGGATCGAGCCCGGCGCTTGGTTCATCAAGAATTAATACCGGGGGATCAAAAAGGAAAGCTATTACAGCGTTTAATTTTTGCTTTGTCCCGCCGGATAAATTCTTAATTCGTTTTTCATATTCTTTTTCAAGTTTAAGCAGTCGGATGAGTTCTTCATCATAATTAACGTTTTCACTTCTAATTTCTTTCAGAAGATTCAGCACTTCTTTTACGCTTAGGTTTTCCGGGAAGCTGGCAATTTGCGGCATGTAACCTATTTTTTCGCGGTACCGGTAAGTCCCATTTAGCTTTACTCCATCCACAAATAGATTGCCCGAAGTTGGTTTTACCAGTCCAAGGATTGTTTTGATAAAAGTAGTTTTGCCGGAGCCGTTCGGACCAACGATGTACGTCAACCTATTCGACTTGATCTCAATGTTAAGACTTTTCAACGCCTCGAGCGTTCCATATTTTTTATAAAGTTTTTCTGTCTTTATCATCTGATGAAACTCATTTCAGGATAATTATCTACTAATGTTTCTGGCGTTATTACGGGAAATATTTTCTCTGCTGTGTTTAAAAGTTCAACAAAGAAACTTCGCATTAGCAGAAGTGTTGGGCGGTTTTTTTCAACTAACAGGGAAAATAATTTTACGGGATGATGAGGTACTTCGCCAATACCATCTCTATTTAAATCGTACCCTTGATAATCCGACCAGTAGTTGTTGCGAAAGGTGTTATAATTTCTTGTACTGTTTGTAGTAACTTCAAATGAATTACCGAGAAAGTTGTTCTTCGCAAAAATGTTTTCCATTGAGTTAGCCATGAGACGAATAGCCCATCCGTTGCTCTCAAATATATTATACTCAATCGAATTTCTATTGCATCCCTCCAAATAAATACCGCAGGTGTTGCGGATAAATTTATTGTTGTAGATTTCCCCATCCGTAATTTCTTTTAACAGCAGCCCGTAAGAGGCATCACCCCAATTATTTATAAAGATATTATGCAGCATTTGAACATGGTGGGTGAACATCACGGCAACGCCTGCGCTGTTCTGTTCAAACCTGTTAAAAATATATTTACAGCTATCAGAAAACATAAAGTGAAGCCCGTAGCGCAAATTTTTACTGACGGTATTGTGCGTGATAAGACTCCGTCGTACAAATTCCAGGTAAATTCCGTCGCGGTGCCCTTGAACAGTATTTCCTTCTATCGTAATACCCCTGCAATACCAAAGGTGAATTCCATTCCCTGAATAGGTTTGTTTTTTTTGAGATGAAATAACTTTATTGTTTCGAAGCGTGCAGTTCCATGACTTTGCCAGGTAAATCCCAAAAAAGTTATTTGTGAATTTGTTGTTCTCAACTAGGCAGTTGGAAACGCTGTCCAATTTTATTGCGGCATTATCCTTAACAAAACTTGCGCCGGTATCCATAAAATGTATCCCACTGATCACAACATTATTAGCTTTGACGGTAAGTATTTTTTCCTTTTTGTTTCCGCTGATAATCGGGAAATCTATTCCTAGTAAAGAAATCTGTTTGGTAAGTATCAGATTGTTTTCAAGATAAGATCCCTTCATAATTTTGAGGATGTCTCCATTCTCGCAAATCTCGAAAGCTTGTCGCAGAGTTTTTATCGTTTCATTTTTCCCGACGAGGAGTGTTTTGGGAAAAGAGGAATGATAAACGGTAATAATTAAAAGAAGTAGAAAATTAATCCGGATTTTTAACATAGTTAAGCACATCTTTCCAATGCATTTTCTTTCCGCCCGTTTCAGCAAAGAATTTTTCCATATCGCTTTTCTTTTTAAATCCGCCGATGTTCATACTCATCGGACTTTTTATTTTTGGGCTGACGATGTAGAAGGCTGTTGCGGCATCTGTTAGTGAATTCGGATTCGCATAATCGCTGATCCACAAAGTTTCTAAAGTAAAATCATGATCAGCGGAAATATAATTTGCCAAACATTCAATCGAATCGAACTTGTAAACTTTTCCTTTGTCGGTAACTAACTCGCTGCCAAATTTCGGGTCGGTAATGATCATCATGCAATGGGCACATTCATCTTTGTTATAGTTGATGGTCTGCGGTTCATGGCTGCAGCTTGTTAATGTAAAAGAAAGGAGAAAGAATAAGAGAAATCTATCCATTGGTTTTTTCTTCTTTTCTTTTCTTGTCCTGGTAGATTGATAGAGAAGAAAGAATGATTGAAATCATAATGAAGTATGTCCCTAATCCGGGTAGTGATCTGGCATTCATATTTAACAATTGCTTTGTTCCAAGCACCGGAGGTTGATAAGCCATTCCCGGCACTTTTATTGGAGCATGAGGGTTCAGGTTGTGTCCGTAATCGTATCCCCACAAATAAAAATCATATAACCCAAAAACTAAAACTAACATGAGAAGTACAAGCCAGCCAATTTTTATCCATTTCTTGTTGATAATTCCGGCGAACAAACCAAGGACAGCAAAAAGGACTATTAAGTAGGGCATAATTTTAAGTTCAGGAATGGATTCCGGTTGTATGGTTTTCATCCCGATGTAATGGTTGAGATTATTGATAAGATTCAAATCTCCATCTTTCATTCCTGTAATTTGATCAACCCAAATTCTCAAACCCAATCCTTCCGGATATTGGGGAGCTCTAAGATCAATTTCCCAAATCGGAAATAAGAATGATCCCAATAAAAGAACAGCGGCGCTTATCATCAATAACTTAGATATATTTTTCATCACATTCCGAGAATCCATTCCTAAATAAATATTTTGTTCCTTGTGTCTGCCGCGTTCTTTAATAAACCGTTAAAACGGTTGAGTCACGCGGAATATTTTTTTTAACACCTCGATAAATCGAATTGTTAATAAATTTTAACCGGTCAACTTGAGTTAGTTAAAAGAAAGTTTTACAGAACTTCCGACTTCTGAAACCCTAATGTACCCTTGCATTTCTTGATGTAATGCAGAGCAGAAATCCGTACAATAGAAGGGATAAATCCCGGCTTTGGCCGGAGTCCAAACGAGTGTTTTAGTTTGTCCCGGCATAACCAATAATTCCGAGTTGTTATTTCCTTTAACAGCAAAACCGTGTGGAATATCCCAGTCTTGTTCAAGATTAGTTACATGCCAAAAAACTTTATCGCCAACTTTCACGCCTTCAATATTGTCTGGTTTAAAGTGGCTGCGAGTAGAACTTAAATAGATATGAATTTCATTTCCTTTTCTTTCTACGCGTCCTTCTTTTTCTCCCTTAATAGAGTAAGGATTTTTGTTCTCTTCCAATTTATAGAATTTCTTCGAATTTTTCATCAAAATATCTGCGGCAATAGCCTGAGCGTAATGAGGCTCGCCGATGGTCGGGAAATCTGAAAGCAATTGCATTTTGTCGCCGCTAATATCATAAAGTTGAGCGGATTGCGTTAGCTCCGGTCCGGTTGGAAGGTATCTGTCTTTTGTAATTTTGTTTAAAGCTAAAACATATTTACCGGCAGGTTTCCTGGTATCGCCCCCGGGGATCATTAAGTGGCCAATAGAATAGTATGTAGGAACTCTATCAACAACTTCCCATGTACCCAATTTCCACTTAACAATTTCGGAAGATAAGAACGCCGAAGTGTAAGCATAACCCTTTCCGTCGAATTCAGTATGCAAAGGTCCCAAGCCAGGGTCTTGCACTTCACCGGCAACAACGGCATCGTATTTAAGAATTGGAATTCCGTCAAACTCACCGTCAAAGTTTTTCTCATCAATTGCTTTAATAATCTTTTGAAATGAATGAACGGGCAATACCGTAGATAGTTTACCTCCTCCAACAATATATTCACCGCTCGGGTCAACATCCACACCGTGAGGAGATTTTGGGGTTGGAATGTAATAGATCATTCCGGCGCAATCTTTTGGATCCAGCATCAACACTTCGTTCATCTTTCGAGAAGTTGTTGAATGCGTTACATCGCTATAGCTGTTGTTGTAGTACTCGGCTGAAACTTTTTTAGCTTTGCCGGCTTTAACATACTCTTCCGCTTTTTTCCAATTGACTGCAGCGATAAAGTCTTTATCATTCTGTGAAGCGTTGATTTCTAAAAGTGAATTTGCTTGCTCGCTGTTATAACAGGTGAAGAAAGCCCAATCATGTGAAGGACCTTTGCCGGCATGCGCTAAGTCGTAATCTAATCCGGGCACTACTAGTTGAAACGCCAGGTTCATATCACCGCTTTTATTATCAACAGAAATAAAAGAAAGGGTTCCTTTAAAATTTTCTTTGTAGGAAGAAATAGGGACATCACGGTTTGGAATAGGAACGCTGAATCTTGTAGATGCAATGACATACTCCGTGTTTTCAGTAATAAATGGGGAACCGTGGTTGCCGCCGGAGTTAGGGATTTCAATTATTTCAGCGGTTTCAAAAGTTGTCAAATCAATTCTTGCAACTCTCGGCGTGTTATTTCCATTAATAAAAAGCCATCTTCCGTCGTGCTCTCCGTTTGTTTCAGATAATTCCGGGTGATGTGCATCGTCCCATGGAACGAATCCGAAGGAAGTCATCAACATTCCCTTTGTCTCTTCGGAATAGCCATAACCGGATTCCGGGTTCTGTGAAAAAACACTAATCACACGAAATAATCTTCCCGAGGGTAAACCGTAAACAGCCATTTGACCGCTGAAACCGCCGGACAAGAAGGCATAAAACTCATCATAACTTCCGGGTTTTACATAGACGCGTTTTGCGGCATCTTCGGCTGAAGCAGATTCTCCGTTTCCGGAGCAGTTGTTAAGAACCAAACCTAATAAAACCACAAGAGCAAAACCGGCGATCATTTTGTAATGTTTCATTGTTTCTCCTTTTTGTTAAGATAGATTATTTTTCTTCTGAACGGAAATAATCAAGTATTTTAAATGCATCATCTTGCGTAACATTTTGGAATGTCATCTGCGTTGCGTGCAGTGCGAATAGCTTTTTGGCTTCGGGATGCTTTTTAACCATTTCCTCCGGGTTTATAATCATATTGATAACATACTCCGGAGTTCTGCGTTTAGTTACGTTACGTATTGCCGGACCGGTATAACGTTCATCCAATTTGTGGCATTGTGCGCATTTTGCCTCGAAAAGTTTTTTTCCTTCAGCCGCTTTTGCGGCATCTACCGCGCCCAAACTTAATTTCTCTTTTACCGGTCCAATTCCATTTTCCAACTCAAAAACAGAAATGCCGAATGCTTTGGCTAACTTGTCTTGTTTTGATTCGGTTTTTGTATCTTTGTTTTCTCCGCTGCATGCCCAGAGAAAGAGCAAGCCTGCCAGAAGTAAATAAGAAAATAATTTCTTCATTTTTTTCCTCTAATGTATTGTTTGTTGATTAATTTTAAAATTGCTTGTTTTCTTTTGATCTTTCCGCACCATGTCTCTTATCGAAATACAAAGATTATTAAGAGCGGAATTTAGTTTTATGACTGTTCATTTTATTTTCTACTTAAATCTTAGCGAAATAAATTTCAGAAAAATTATTGTGAATTGATTTGTGCAGCCACAACTTCAGAGTATTTATTTCTGTTAAATGATCGGGCTTCTCTCGTTTTATCCGTTTTCAGCTTAAATTGAAAGCATTTATAATCGGATTATTTTCTCTTATTTAAGATAATTATAAAAAAACTTTCTGTCAAGATTTTTTTATTGACTCACATTACGCAACGCTTCTTGCTCGTGATCGTAATCATCCTCTTAATCGAATTGAAAACCGGGCACGATCAAGATATAGAATTTCATGCGTAACACGGCTTATTGATTTAATTTATTGGGCGATTGATAAAATTAATTTTTCGATGATATTAATGAAGTGCTTAGAAAATTGTTCTTGCTGCCAAGTTAACGATAATTGAATATCGAATAGGAAGAAGGAATAATGAATGTCTAAGTGAATACCAAATTTTGACTTCATCATTCAAAATTCCCCGTCTGAACCGGGCAGGCTTGTTCGATACTCATTAATTATTTCTCCTCCAACCTATTTTGAAGTTAGAGATACCATCACTTCTTGGGTGACGACCAAAGGTTATTTCATTCACAAGGGATGGTATCTCTCTAATCATACCCTTGTCTGTTTAGACCTATCATGGATGTTTGATTCAATCTTAGCGCGGCATAGCCGACAACCAAAGTATATTTGCTCCAGAAGGGATTTTTTTGAGATAAGAAACATTCATTCCCGAAGAGAATGTTAGTTGTTGGTGGGTTTATTTGTTACAAAGATTCAACCCGCCGGAGGCGGGTTGCAGAAATCCCGTCTGCCTAGCGGCAGATAAATAGGGATTTAATATTTGTAGCAAAAGGACAAAACTCAAAAAAGAATCACATCGGGATTCAATGTTTTTTAATTTTGTGATGGATATAAAAATGGAAAATGAGAATAAGATAAAAATATCTTGACAAAAAAAACAACAATTTAACCGAGGATACTATACAAACGTTGAATCATTCATCTAAAATTATTTGGTATTTGCTTTTGTCCTTTACGGTTTATCCGTGTCAAGCTAGATTGGAACCTTGGAGAGTTAAACAACTTAAAACAGACTTGATGCTTTATCAAATTAATAACCGTGATTTATTATTCTAATAAATCAAAAATTTTTTACGGGGTAAACTCTTGGGAAAATGAAGTTTTTTCATTTTTTTTCGGTGCAAAGCAGTTGGCACCTTTTGTGAACAAAGCATTAGTAATATTTAGGAAAGTTTTTGTAGTGTCTTTTTCAATTTTAGATAGTTTAATACTTGCAGCCTATTTAACGGTGGTGCTTAGCATTGGATTTTTCTACTCCCGGAAAAAAGATAAAACTACCGAAGATTATTTTCTGGCAGGCAGAAACAGCGGATGGATCGCAGTCGGTTTATCAATTTTTGCTACGAATATCTCCAGTGAGCATTTCATCGGTTTAGCCGGCGCAGGCGCTTCAAGAGGTTTTGCCGTTGCACAATTTGAACTTATGGCAATATTTATCCTAATTCTTCTCGGATGGTTTATTGCTCCTATCCTTATAAAAAGCGGCGTACAAACGATGCCGGAGTTCCTTGAAAAAAGATTCGATAGAAGAAGCAGAAAACTTTTCGCGGCAATTTCTATTGTTACTTATCTTTTTACAAAAATAACCGTTACACTTTTTGCAGGCGGACTTTTGTTTACAAAGATATTTGGAATAAACATTTATACTTCGGCTATTATTATCGTGTTAATTACAGGTTTATACAGCGTTACCGGCGGAGCTACAGCAATAGTTAAAACGCATTACGTGCAAGCTATCGTTATGATTTTAGGGGCGGTAACTTTAACACTTTTCGGATTGCATGAAGTCGGTGGATTCTCCACTCTTCAGGCAAAACTGCCAGCCGATTTTTTCTCAATGTTTAAAGGCGCATCAGATCCAGACTATCCATGGACGGGAATTATTTTTGGCGCACCGATCATTGCTTTTTGGTATTGGTGTACAGATCAATTTATTGTACAGAGATTACTCGGCGCAAAAAATATTGAAAATGCCCGGAGAGGTTCTTTGCTTGCCGCTTTTTTGAAAATTACTCCGATCTTTATTTTAGTTTTGCCCGGATTAATTGCAGCCGTTCTTTATCCCGAAGCAAAAGGGGATGACGCATATCCGGCTTTAATTTCAGGGAGTTTGTTACCGGTCGGTGTAAAAGGATTTGTTGTTGCAGGATTACTTGCGGCTGTGATGTCTTCGCTCGCAAGCGCATTTAACAGTTCCTCGGCTATTTTTACGAATGATTATTACAAACCGCGAAACCCTGAATCCTCCGAAAGAAAATTGGTTCTTATCGGCAGATTAGCTACCATGGTAACAGTAGTTGGCGCTATTTTAATGGTTTCGTTTGTTAAGTTGATCAGTTCTCAAGTTTATTTGTTTTTGCAGAGTGTACAGGCATTTATCAGTCCGCCGATAACGGCAGTATTTATCTTTGGACTGCTCTTTAAACGAATTACCGGAAGAGCCGCAATTTGGACATTGATTCTTGGTGAAATAATTGGAATATTTCGTTTGACGACGCAACTTCTCGTGCAGATGAATATGACGAATTCTCCATTACTTATTAGTTTCGTTTCGATCAACTTTTTGCATTTTGCCATTTTGCTCTTTGTTTTTTGTTCGGCATTAATTCTTGCGCTAAGTTTTAGTCTTGTGCCGGAAAGGAAAGAAGTTTCACGTATCTCTTTTTTGTTTCCGGATACGTTTAAAGAAATTAAATTTAATTTAAATCATCTTGGTTCGATCAGCAGAGACAGATCAAACCTTGTGATGTCAGCTTTTATTTTATTAATTATTCTCGGTCTTTGGAGTCTGTGGAATTGAGAAGACAAAAAGTGGAAAAGGGAAAGTGGAAAGAAAATTCCTAATTCCTAATTCCTAATTCCTAATTAATATTTTGGTACTAAACACATAACAACTAACTAACAAAGGAGAAAAGTCATGAAAAAACTTTTCATTTTAATGATACTTATGGGTTTGATGCAAGTGTCGCAAGCTCAAAAGTTAATCGAAAGTTTCGACAATGCTGTTGGACCGGTTTTTTTGGATCCACCGGTGTTGAACGATAACTTTTTTACAAACGGTCCAGGCTCTTATTGCCTTTTAACTACTGATACCTCACACGTTGAAGGTACCGGCTCGATGAGAATTGATTATCATATTCAAGCTTCAGACGGTTGGGGAGGATATGTTGTAAGAACAACTTACAAACCTGGTTTTACTGACTCGGTTGCTTATATGGATATGTCAGGCGGTACTCATCTAAGACTTCGCTATAAAGTTCTTAGCCCTGCTCTTATGACTGTTGCAGGGGCTACTACCATTGAATTTAAAATGGCGGAAATTGATGCCGCTGGTAACCGTGACCTTTGGTTACACAAAATTGCAATTGATTTTAAAGATGCTACCTCTGATTGGTTAGAGGTTGATATCCCGCTCGAAAAAAATACTGATAATACTAAAGGTTTCTCACTTCAGTTTGGAGACGGCGATAAAGAATTACAACTTGAGCATATTAAAGGTTTTGAATTTGCTTTAGTTTATGGAACTACCGGCGGTGATACTGCCGTAACTTCTACGGGTTCTTTACTTTGGGATAATTTAACCCTCGAAGGAAAAAGATCTATCGCTACCGTATTCTTTGCCGGAAAAGCTCTACCTGCAGCTTTAGGTGTTCCATGGGCTTGGGGGCAATCAACTATTGAAATGGTTGAAAGTGCCGGGCGTGATTCTGCCTTAAATGCTCTTAAATGGGTTCAAGGAAATGAATGGAGCAATGGATGGACAGGAATCGGCTTTAATATTAGTCCGGCTTTTGATATGTCATGGTCGTGGTCAATTGACTCACTGAAATTCTGGTTAAAAGTGCAAGAAGGTACCGGTGCGCTTCGTGTGCAGTTCGAAAGCGGTGCTGCTAAAATCGGTAAAGTTTTCACACCAACTACTGATAACGAATGGCATCAATATATAATCGCTTTAAATGACTTTGTTCCTCAAGACGGCACAACCGGTTTTGACTCGACTAAAGTAGGTGTTCTAGGCTTTATGGCGGAAGCTTCCGGTATCGCCGGCAAAGTTATCTATATGAGTGAAATTTGGACGGGGAACCCGAAGATTGATGTTGTCCCTCCGAAAGCAGTTGCATCACTTGATGTTGTTCCGGGGCAATATTCAAACTTAATTACCTGGACAGACGTGCCTAACGAAACAGGTGAAGCGTATGACATTTATTATTCAGAACAACCTATTGCAGATATCGCTAATGCAAAACTTCTTAAGGGAAACGTTCCTGAAAACACTCAAATTGTTGAGCAAATTCTTCGCACTCCTTTAACAGATCAAAGCCTTACTTATTATTATGCTATTGTCTGTAAAGATGCTTTTGTTAATTTTTCTCCTGTTACATTCCAGAACACTCCTACCGCAAACAATGGAAAGGGTGTTCCTACAATCGCAAAAACTGCTCCGGCTAATTTTGTTGCAGATGGTGATTTGAGTGAGTGGGCAGGCGTTCCTGAAATCAGAATTATTCGTTCTGAAGGAACCGGCTTCGACGCTCCAAGCGGTTTACATGACGGAGACGATGATTATAGTGTTATAGCTCATTTAGCCTTTGATCAAGCTTATCTTTACTTTGCCGCTGATGTTACCGATGACATTTATGGCTGGAGTCTGAGACATGGTGATCCATGGATGAATGACGCTATCAATTTATATATCGGATTGTTTGACGCAAATACCACAGGTACGTTTACTAGCTTTAAACGCGGAGCTACTCCTCATTACGAAATCCGCTTTGACGAGGAAAGAGTTACAACTGCCAATAGCGACAGTTTGGTATATCCAGGTGCAAATTATTACTTCGGTCAAAAATCACTCTCTTCAGGTTATTACTTTGAAGCTAAGATTGCTTTAGCTGATCTTGCAACCAAACGCAATGCAAGTTATTCCGGTGACCTCGATGATGTTTTTCATCCTGTTGAAGGAATGAAAATCGGCATTGATTTTTCATGTAATGATAGAGATAATGGCGCCGATAGAGAATTAGTTTTCTGCTATTCTCCGTTTAATAATGATCAATCTTGGAGTGATCCTTCAAGATGGTTATGGACCTGGATCGGAGAAAAAATGACAGTTGGCGTTGAAGATGAAGCGAACAACAATGTTGTAAATAGTTTCAACTTAGCTCAAAATTATCCTAATCCATTTAATCCATCTACAAAAATTTCTTATGCTCTTCAAAGCCCTGAATTGGTAACCTTGAGAGTGTTCGATGTTCTTGGACGTGAAGTTGCAATGTTGGTTAATCAGCATCAATCTGCCGGGAACCATACCGTCAGCTTCAATGCCAGCAGCCTTGCAAGCGGAATGTACTTCTACAAATTAGAAGCAGGTTCATTCCAAAGTATCAAAAAAATGATGTTACTTAAATAGTTCATTCTATCCCCGCTTATACTTAAATTATATAAGCGGGGCTTCTTTATGTTTTCGAGAATTAATAATTTTTTTAGGAAGAAAGACGTATGCAAACTACATATTCACTGAAGGAAAAATTTCTCTTCGGTCCGGGAGAAACAGCAAAAAAGAGTATTCTTTTTTCTCTTTTCCTTTTCGTTTTTTCAGCCACTATATTTGCCGGGCAAACCGGAAAAATTTCCGGTAAAGTTGTTGATGCGGAAACCGGTGAAGCGATCATCGGGGCAAATATAGTTATTGAAGGAACTTTTTTAGGAGCTGCCGCCGATTTTGACGGCTATTATTTCATTAATAATATTCTTCCCGGTGAATATCGAATTGTTGCAAGCGCTGTTGGATATCAGAAAGTTTTCGTTCAAAAAGTTAATGTTAAAATTGACTTGACGACAAAACTTGATATCAAACTTTCACCTCAGACTATTAATATTGGCAGTGAAGTTGTTATTACGGCTGAACGAAAGTTGGTTCAAAAAGATTTAACATCTACCTCGGTAACGGTTTCTGCCAGCGATATCAAGATGATGCCGGTCGAAAATATTAGTCAGATCATCAACTTACAAGCGGGTGTTGTAGATGGTCACTTCCGCGGCGGTCGTTCAGGCGAAGTTGCTTATTTAGTTGATGGAGTTTCAGTTACCGATGCATTCAACGGCGGATTCGGTATCCAGCTTGAAAATAGCTCCATACGCGAAATGGAAGTTATCAGCGGTACGTTTAATGCTGAATATGGACAGGCAATGTCGGGCATCGTTAATATTGTTACACAAGACGGTTCTTCCAAGTTTAGTATGAATGCCTCTGCTTATGTAGGTAACTCCTACACAACTCACACAGATGTCTTTAGAAACTTAGATAAATTTGCTGCAATTAAAACAAAAGATTTTCAACTTAGCCTCAGTGGTCCTGCTGAAGTTTTAGATAATTTATCCTATTTTGTTACTGCCCGCTATTATAAAGACGAAGGAAATTTGTTCGGTAAACGGGTCTATCTGGTTACCGATGACGCAGCAATAAAAATAAACAACCCGTTTAACCCTGATCAATTTTTTGTTCTTGACAGCCATTCAGGAGACGGTGCAGATGTTGCGATGAATCCCTACGATAAGAAATCTCTTAATGCAAAATTAACTTACACCGCGAAACAATTTAAATTTAGTTACAGCTATTTTGGAGATGCGAGTAACAGCAGAGGGTATGATCATTATTGGTCATGGACTCCAGACGGTACAATGAAGCATTATGGGTTTAGTCACATGAATAGTTTTTCGATCACTCATGTTCCTTCACAGAGTACTTTTCAATCGCTTAAGTTTAATTCTAATTATTTCAATTATCAGGGGTATCTTTACTCCGATCCTTATGATTCCCGTTATGTTTCCTTAACCAAAGGCGCGCCGAAATCGGGTTATACATTTCAACAAGGTGGAAACCAGGGAGGCAGATACGCAAGACAAACACTTACAAACATTATTCAGTGGTCAATTAACTCCCAAATATCAAAGGAACACAAAATAGGCGCCGGCATCGAAGGACGTTTCCATGCCATTTATAACCACAGCTCGGATCTAGTTGATAAAGATGAAAATGATTCCCTCTTTACGCCCTGGTATCGTAATCTTGGTTCACAGGGGAACCAGGAGTATACAAAATATCCGAAAGAATTTGCCGCTTACCTCCAGGACAAAATGGAATATGACATTATGATTATCAACGCTGGATTGCGTCTTGATTATTTTGATCCCAACTCGGAACTGCCTGCTGATTTGAGAAATCCATCTAGATTAACAAGCAATGCTAACTTCCCGGGTTATGGGTTAAGAGTAAAAACCAGCAAAAAATTTCAACTTAGTCCACGTCTGGGAGCTTCTTTCCCTATTACCGATCAAGGAATAATCCACTTCTCTTATGGGCATTTTTTCCAGATCCCAAGTTTCGAGAATTTGTTTTCCAACTCTGATTATCTCGTAACGCAAGCATCCGGACTTTCGCAGGTTACCGGAAATCCCGATTTGAAACCTCAAAAAACGATCATGTATGAAATAGGTTTACAGCAAGTTATTTTCCCGAATGTTTCTTTGAATACCTCAATTTATTATCGTGATATTAGAAATTTGTTAGGCACCGAAATTCTGAACACGTACGAAGGTGTCCGCTATGCCCGATTCGTAAACAGAGATTATGGAAATGTTCGCGGTTTTATCGTAACGCTTGAGCGAAGATTTGTTGATTTTTTTGGAGCGAAGTTTGATTATACTTACCAAATAGCTGAAGGCAACGCTTCGGATCCAATGTCGGTTTTTAATAACCATCAAACCAATCCTCCTATTGAAGCAAATAAAAAAGTTGTTCCGTTAAATTGGGATCAACGTTCTACCTTAAATCTTTCACTCACCGTCGGGCAGCCGGGAGATTGGAGTGTCGGATTAATCCTCGGTTACGGTTCAGGATTTCCTTACACTGAAAGCGATAGAGTTTCTAATGGTGTTCGTTTTGAGAACGGCGGTATTAAACCTCCTACTTATAATGTTGATCTCAGGGCAGAAAAAACTTTTGATCTTTATGGCGTAAGGCTCAATACGTTTGTGTTGATCTACAACCTTCTTGATACAAAGAATGAATATGGCGTAAATTCTGCTTCCGGTCGTGCGAATGTTGATATTTTCACCTACGAAGCAAGCCAGATTATTGGCTTAAATACAATTCAGGAATATTTGAATAACCCAACATCCTTTTCATCGCCACGTCAGATCAGATTTGGTATGCAATTCGGAATATAGGATAAACAGGAGTCACCCTTATGAAAAACAGTACATCCATTTTTCTCTTTTTTCTAATTGGCGGTTTAACCCTGTTTGCTCAGGTTGATCCGCAGGTACAATTATACAGAGAGGACGAGAGAGGAAATTTTAGATACGAAAAAGAAAGTATCATGGACGGGAATCTCGTTCGAACACTTTTTAAAAATACTACCGAAGTAGCTCACTGGCCCTTTCAACCTTCAGGTGAATGGCCTAAAGGTTCCGGTCATCCATACATTGATGGAGTTACTGTGTTAATTGCTGCACAAACCACCGCAGCTAACGGGCAAATTATTCATCCGGTAGAAGCAAGCTACCGCGAGGAAATGGATATAGACCCGGTAAACGGTGAAATCTGGGGGCTTGAACCTCTTCCCGGTTATGCCAATTCTTCTTCGACCAAACCGGCAATGAGCATTGATAAAACTTCATGGCCCTCAGTTTGGCCTAAAGCTACTTTTCGATATGATTATCCAGCCGCTGATGCAGAAAGATGGAACGGTCATTGGTATGGCTATTTTGGACTCGATCAGAAGAACGCTGACTTTGAAACATTCTTTGTTGTTGATGACAACAGGGATGGTGAATTCAGAAGAGCCCCTTACAGCTATTTCCCAATAAAGTCTGATACATTGTGGGGCGGACTTGGAATCCGCGTTGAAGCAAGGGGGTTCCAATGGTCGCACGTTTTAGCTGAAGATATTATTTTCTGGCATTATGATATTGTGAATGTTTCCGATTATGATTATGACAGCACTTGTTTCGGATTTTATTCTGATCCCGGTGTCGGCGGACCAAGCAGCGGCGGTGATGATGTATGGTATGAAAAATATTTGGATTTGACTTATGCATGGGATCACCAGGGTCTTGGGGTTCCTGGTGGTTGGACTACAGGTTATTACGGTTACGCTTATCTTGAAAGTCCCGGTAACGCTACGAACGGGATCAATGATGATGATGACGTTGATGCGTTTGGCGTTCCAATGATAGATGAAAGAAGAGATGACAATATTGATAATGACAAAGACTGGGTTCCTTATTTAGATGTTAATAACGACGGAAATTGGGATCCGGTTACCGAACCTGTGAATAATGATGTTGGTAAAGATGGGGTTGGACCTTACGATCCTCAATACACTGGACCGGATGAAGGTGAAGGCGATGGAATACCAACTGACGGAGAACCAAATTTTGATAAAACCGACAAGGATGAATCGGATCAGATCGGTTTGAATGCGGTCTCCTTAGTAGAACTTGCAAAAACGGAAAACAATCCCTGGCCTAAGTGGGATGAGACCGTTTGGAAAACAATGACGGGAGGTTTTAAAGATACTTCCATTCAAAATACAAACGTAAATATTGTATTCTCCTCCGGACCTTTTCCCTTAAAAAAGGGATTAAGAGAAAGGTATTCTATGGCGTTGGTTTTTGGAAGTGATAAAGACGATATGATCTTCAATAAAGAAACGGTTCAGCAGATATATAATGCAAATTACAATTTTGCAAAACCACCAATAACCCCTGCTCTAAAAGCAGTCGCCGGCGATAAAAAAGTGTTTCTCTTTTGGGATAAAAAAGCTGAAGAATCAAGAGATCCGTTTTTAGGATATGAACAGAACAATCCTTCACTAGGATATAAAAAGGATTTCGAAGGGTATCTCGTTTATAAAAGTAGAGAACCTGAATTCCAGGATATTAAAGTAATAACCGATTCAAAAGGAAGTCCGAAGTTCTGGAAACCGATCGCTCAATTCGATCTCATTGATAGTATTTCCGGTCCTGACCCGGTTGGTGTAAACGGCGCCCGATTCTGGAGAGGTTCTCAAACAGGTTTACAAAATTCCTATGTTGATACTGATGTAAAAAACGGTGAAACTTACTACTACGCTCTCGTTTCGTACGATATGGGAGATCCCGCATTCGGTACTACAGGTTTACAACCTTCTGAATGTACAAAAATTATCTCGGTAGATTATGCCGGGAATCTGCAATTTGTTGATATTAACTGCGCAGTAGTTACACCAAACGCTCCGGCCGCCGGTTATGTTCCACCCCAAGTTGTCGGAAGTCTTGATCAGGTCAGCTCTGGCATCGGCACCGGGTCTATTGTGGTGAATGTGTTGAATCCGGATGAAATAGTGGACGGTGCTGCATACTCGGTCAAGTTTAAGTCAGATTCGCTTATCTATAGTTATAAGACAAAATCTTATGATGTAATTCGTTCGTATCAAGGAGTTGATACAACTATTCTTAGCGGTGTAGATTCTACCTTCTTTGGACTTAGTAAAATGAGTTCCTCTTTTGACGGTATATCTATTTCAGTAGTCAATGATTCCGGTCTTGCTCTTGATATCATGAAAAGCGGCTGGGTAAAGGGAAAGAGCAATGCCAATCTTATGCTAACTCAGGATATTACGCCGAACGGAGTAAAATGGCCTGCCGATTATGAGATTGAATTCTTCGATCATGTTGTTGATACGACATATATTAAGCAAGGTGCATATGTAATTTTGCCGGTTAATTTCAGAATTAAGAATATTACCGAAGGACGGTATATTAAAATGGCGATGACTGATCCTGATAAATCAGGTACATTAAGCCTTGGAGATGAGTTAAGAATTCTTGAGTTCAAAACCCCTACCAAATTTGGTACGGTTTGGTCAATCTTCTATTCGCTTCCGTGGGATCCAACTGCAGCATTAGTTGACCCTGCAGCAGGGGACATTTTTAGAATTACTACTATCCGTCCGTTTTTCAACAATGATGCTTTTACTTTCACAACAAAAACCGCATCATCAAATAATGAGAAAGCAAAAACCGATCTTGAAAAAATATCGGTTGTCCCAAATCCTTATTTAGGTGGAGCCTCATGGGAAAAAAGAAACTTAAACTTTACCGGTCGCGGTGAACGTAAAATTGATTTCATTAATCTTCCGGCAAAATGTGAAATAAGAATATATACGATGTCCGGTTATTTAGTGAAAACATTATCAAAAGATTCAGCTCCCGGAGACGGCGCTCTTTCATGGAATCTTGTCTCTGATGATGGAATGGATATAGCCTACGGCATTTACGTTTACCACGTCAAAGCTGAAGGCATCGGCGAACATATTGGCAAATTTGCGGTAATTAAATAAGGTGGAAATAACTATGAAAACATTAATAAAACTTACACTTCTTTTATTCATTGTTGTTGGAAACACCTTTTCTCAATCTGCTAAAGATGTTTCAAAGAAAGGGACGGTTGCAGCTCCTTTCCTTTCGATTAGTCAAGGTGCAAGAGCCACGGCAATGGGCAGCGCTTTTGTTTCTCTTGCAGATGACGCAAGCGCAATTTATTGGAACCCTGCCGGATTGGCAAAACTACAAGGTACCGGGGTAATGTTTGACAGAACCTCATGGTTTGCAGACGTTAATTATAACTTCGTTGCAGGGTTTATTAATCTAGGTGAAATGGGAACCCTGGGGCTCAGTTTTACTTCTTCCGAATATGGCGATATGAAAGTTACCACTATTGATCGGCCGGAGGGAACGGGAGAACTTTTCTCCGCTACCGACGCGGTCTTTGCAGTATCTTATGCTATGAACCTGACCGATAATTTCGCAATTGGATTTACTCCCAAAATTGTTTACCAATCAATCTGGAAAATGAACGCAGCCGCTATTGCGGTAGACCTTGGCGTTCAATACGTTACTCCTTTTGATGGAATCATTTTAGCAATGTCTATTTCTAATTTCGGAACCAAGATGAAACTTGGAGGAACTTCAAATCTTCTTCTTGTTGACCTCGACCAAACAACATCCGGAAACAATGATAAAATTCCCGGAAATCTTCAAACAGAAGATTGGCCGCTGCCACTCAATTTCAGAGTTGGGCTTGGCTACAGTTTTCACATTGGCGAGGAAAACAAAGTTACGGTTGCGCTTGATGCATTGCACCCAAGTGACAATTATGAAAGTATAAACGCAGGCGCAGAATACGGATACAATGATTTCCTCTTCCTGCGAGGTGGATATAAATCATTATTTCTTGAAACGTCCGAAGAATCTTTTGCTCTGGGATTTGGTGTTAAGCAAGCGTTGTTAGACAATCTTGCCATCAAGTTTGATTATGCATTTCAAAAATTTGGCAGATTAACAAATATCCAGAAGTTTACGGTTGGGATTGCTTTTTAAATTATGTAATAGGGACGCACGCTGGAATATTTTGTTGAATTCCGAAGTTAATACAATTCAAATTTCAACTTCATCAGTTACCTTACGCAGAATTTGTAATACGAAGCGGTAGCTTCGTAAAAAACAAGCATTTTATCGAAGCTTCGCTTCGATTTACAATATAATTTCTCACTTTTGCGTAACGTGAGTTCATCATTCGAAATTCCTTGTTCGATGTTCGTTATTCATTTTCTTCTTTAGCTTTTATTCCAAACCGGAACTTGGGAAATACGCATTACGTTATCACAAAAATTCGCGTAATAATTGTCAGAATATTTTCAGATTAAAAGAGATGGGGCGCCCCGTTTTTACAGAACAACCTTTGGTGCTGGTTTCCCAGGTTAGGAGTTATGTCCATTTATGAAAAAATATTTTAAAGCATTTTGCGGTATACTGTGCTTGATGTTCTTAATCAATGCGAATGCCTTACCGCAGTCCATCAGAGTAATGACCTTCAATATAAGACTTGATATTCCGAATGACGGAGCGAATGCTTGGAACAACCGGAAGGATAATTTTGTCAGCATGATAAGGTTCCACAAAGCAGATATCATCGGTCTTCAAGAAGCGCAAAAACATCAAATTGATTTTATTTCAAAATCTCTCCCAGGATATAATTGGTTCGGAATCGGGCGGGATGATGGAAAACAAGCAGGTGAATTCACCGCTATTTTTTACCGGAAAGAAAGATTTGATACCGTAGAAACTTCAACTTTTTGGTGTTCGGAAACTCCGGATCGTCCCGGATTGGGATGGGATGCAGCCTATCAAAGAATTACAACATACGGAAAGTTTAAAGATAGATCGACCGAAAAAACATTTTATCTTTTCAATACTCATTTGGATAACGAAGGGGAAATTGCACGGCTTGAAAGCGCAAAACTTATCAAGCGAAAGATGGAAGAAATTTGCGGAACTTACCCGGTAATCTTAACAGGTGATTTTAATTCTTTCCCAGACTCACCTCCATACAAAGTTATCACCGCAACAGTAGATACTAACACTTCGATACAGTTTTCTGATTCCAAATCTATTTCACAAACGAAGCATCATGGTCCTAGCGGAACTTTTACGGGATTTGACATTAATGCAAGACCTTTAAAACCGATTGATTTTATTTTTGTGAGAAAGGGAATTTCAGTTCTCACTCATGCGACGCTTTCAGATTCTTTTGATGGTTTCCTACCGTCAGATCATTACGCAGTGCTGGTGGAGATACTACTTAACAATTAAGGAAAATGAAGTTCTCCGGGGAATTCTGAAACATTACTAAGACACCGTGCGTTGGATATTTTTTGTGGATCATTCTTGATTACACTGATCAGTTATTTTTTACGAAGAAATTGAAGATACCGCGAACGTGCTATTGCATCAGGTTGAAGAATGATATAATTTTCTTTTACGGTAAACACAAAAGGGTTAAAAATTATTAAACAATAAAGAAGAAAAAATCTAATGAAAAAATGGTTTCGACTAAGTATGGCTGTTTATGCTGCTTTATTTAGCATAAATAGTTTTGCGGGTGTAAAAGTTGTCGCACATCGCGGCGGTTCACTGTTAGCGCCGGAAAATACGCTCGCAGCTTTTAAAAATGCGATCGCTTTAAAAGCCGATTACATTGAACTCGATGTTCAGTTATCAAGTGACGACTCATTAATGATTATGCACGACGGCACTATCGACCGAACCACAAATGGCACCGGTGGGATAAGAACAAAAACGTATGCTCAACTTAAAACGTATGATGCAGGCTCTAAATTCAGCTCCGCTTTTGCTGGAGAAAAAATCCCTACTCTGCACGAAGTTTTTGTTGCCGTTGTAAAGAGTGGAAACACTACAATCGGACTTGCGCCGGAGTTTAAATCTTCCGAATCAAATGTAATTCAGTTGGTTGTCGCAGCAGTTCAGAAGTGGAATATGCAAAGCAGAACCGTGCTCTCAAGTTTTAATCTCAATCAATTAGTCGTGGTTAAAAACTTAGACCCGACGATCAGAGTCCAGGTTTATGGAAGTGCAAATACTTCAAACATTGATGGATTGAAAGCTATGGGTGGAGAGTGGATTGGAAGTGATGTTTCAAATAAAACGATTGTTGATTATGCCCATTCGAAAGGAATAATATTTAATAGCTGGACGATTAACAGCGCGAGCCAGATGCTTCCGTTAATTGCAATGGGGGTTGACGGTATTATCTCGGACGATCCTAAAACATTAATCGCCGTGAGTGATACTTCTGCCCCGACGGATGTTGTTTTAAATACTCCCGTAGTAGCAGAAACTAAAATAACGTTAACCTGGCAGCCGGCAGAAGATGCTCAAAGCGGAATCTCAAATTATTTTATCTATCGCGATGGAACTTCTTCCCCGACTACTCTTTATGCTGCAGTTGGAAATGTTACGGCATTTATTGTAGAAACCTATACTGAAAATCAACTGAATTACTTTCGGGTGAAGGCAAGAAATACTGCGGGAATAACAAGCGCAAATTACAGTAACGAAGTTTCTGCTGCCACCGGAAGTGATGTTACAAGTCCTATCGTTTCTTATGTCTCTTCAAGCAATGATTCCTCAACGGTTATAGTTGAATTTTCTGAAAGAGTGGACAAAACTACTGCTGAAGCATCAGTAAACTATTCACTTGATAAATCAGCGATAGTGCTAAATGCTAAATTAACTCTTGATCAAAAACAAGTATTGCTCACCACTTCACCGTTAGCGGATACAACTTATACTTTAACAGTTAAGAATGTTAAGGACAAAGCAATAACTCAAAACACAATAACGGAAAGTACGCCAATCTTTCGGCACCAAAATCTTTCTGCAAATATTGTCGCCTCATACAGTGTAGATGAGTTAAAAGTTGTGGGAGCCGATACTCTCATCATTGATGCATCAGCTAACACCAACAACGGTGTTGCGAATAATGGTCCCGAAATTTCCGAAGGATATCTTGGCGATGCTTTGGAATTTGACGGAATAGATGACTATGTACAATTTCAACCTTCGCCTTCGTTCGATCTTTCAAGCGGATTAGTTTCTCTCTCTGTTTGGACAAAACTTAATTACCTGCCTGCCGATCTTCCTTCAGCTTATGGACCAATTTTCGATTCTGAAACAGATAACTATGTTATTTATGAAGATAGAGGGAATAATGAATTACGTTTTAAAGCTGCTACTTCAGGCGGCGCTGCCAGACCGGGGATTAAAGCGGCTGATCTCAAAACCGGCGAATGGATTCATGTGGTAGGCGTGTATGACGGAACAAATGCCATGATTTTTATGAATGGCATTTTAAAAGGAACCCTGCCCCTTACCGGTACTGTGAATAAAGGACAGTCCGCAACATTAGGAAAAAGCGGAACTTCTTTCTTCAGCGGAAAAATTGACCATATTCAAATTTTTAATAAAGCGTTAAGTTATCAGGAAGTTAGTGCGTTATATGCAAACACTAAATCGTCACCGATAATTACAGCCATCGAAGATGATAAAATTAAACCGGATAATTTTGAGCTAAATCAGAATTATCCAAATCCATTTAACCCCGAAACCAAACTGAGTTACAAGCTACCTGTAACCGGCAAGGTGTCTCTTAAAATATTTGATATTCTCGGAAGAGAAGTTGCAACATTAGTAGATGAAGTTAAAGAAGCAGGCACGCATGATGTTTCTTTTAATGGAAAGGGCTTTGCAAGCGGTGCATATTTCTACAGATTCCAAACAGGCAATTTTGTTAAAATCAAAAAGATGATTTTGCTCAGGTAGTTCGAGATAATTTCTTCCAGTTTGTAATTTTTCATGGGCGGGGTTTATCCGGGTCAAGTTAGGATGCAACTGTTGTGGCTGCACTTTGGCAAATTAATTCTTGGAAAGAATTTGAAAAAGCTCCTCCAGTGACCAAACTGCCGATGAATATTATGCTTTTGTTTTACATATTTGGGTTGGCAATGATTATTTTTGCTAAATAATAATTCGTAACAAATTCAAAGTTTCCATGAATGAAATTACCGGCCGGGAAAATAATTGTTCAAGATTTTGTTTTTGCTCTGCCGGATCATCAATAAAACAAAACTTTTGAAGTGTATTTTTTTAACATTTAAACCATGCTATCAATATGAAAAATCTTCTTTTCCTTCTCCTTTTTTCTCTTCCCCTCTTTGCTAAATCTTATAAAGGCGCTGAATATCGAACTAAAGAAGCATTCACTTACGGACGCTTTGAAACAAGGATGAAACCTGCCGGAAAAGAAGGGATGCTTGCTTCATTTTTTACTTACCACGAGTTGGGTGATGGAAGTTATTGGAATGAAATTGATATTGAAATTTTAGGTCGCTACACAAACGATGTGCAATTTAACCCGATAACGAAAGGGCAGGTAAATCATGTCAGCCATGCATTGACCGCTTTTAATCCTGCGCTTGATTATCATGATTATGGTTTCGAATGGACACCTGATTATGTCGCCTGGTTTATTGACGGAAAAGAAGTTCATCGCCAAACCGGAGATCATATCAAAACGCTTGACTTACCGCAAAAACTTATGATGAATGTCTGGAATCCAGATCAGCCAAACTGGGTTGGTGCATGGAGCGACAAAATTCTCCCGGCATTTTCTTATTACGACCGGGTGAAATATTCGGCTTACACTCCGGGAACAGGAAGTTACGGAACCGACAATAATTTTTCCGTTCTGTGGACAGATGAATTGGATTCGTTTGATACCACTCGCTGGGAAAAAGGCGTGCATACTTTCAGTGGAAACAACTGCGATTTTATTCAAGAGAATGTCATCTTTGAAAATGGGAAAATGATTCTCGCTTTAACTGATAATATCACTCCTGGTTTTAAAGATGTTAAAGGACCGGCTCCGATATGGGCAAGAGCAGAAAAGAATAGAGTAACTTTATTTTTTTCTGAAGAAATAAATACCGTGAACGGTTCAAACAAAGCTAATTATTCCATCCCGGGTATTGCGGTTCAAACAGCCAAAGTTAAAGATGATAATCGCACAGTAGAACTAAGAACGTCGGATATAAATTTATCATCCACCTATAATATCATTGTGCTAAATCAAAAAGATATTTTTGGGAATACAAGTTCTCCGGCTGCAATAACCATGCAGAATGCAGCTCCATTATTGTTTCCACTAAGAGTAAATATTGGCGGCGGCGAAGTGAGTGGTTTTCTCGCAGACCAAGAATTTAGTGCGAAAGTAGAGTATGGATTTCTTTCAGGCACGGTAAGAACTTATCCTCCCGATATAGTTGTAGCTGACTCTAATGGGGATTCTGTTTATATATCGGAACGAAACGATTTCCCGACATATAGGGTTAGAGTTCCCAACGGCACCTATAAAGTAACGATGATGTTCTCCGAAAATGCTCATACGGCTGCGGGCAAAAGAGTATTTGATGTGCTCGTTGAAAATAAGATGATCGAGGATCATCTTGACCTTTTTGCAAAAGTTGGAGCCAAAACTGCTTATAAAATTACGCTGACAACAGAAGTGGCGGATGAGATGCTTGACCTTTATTTTCAATCTGAAATTGGAACTAATGTTATTAATGGATTGATCGTTGAACAGTTAACTGTTGGTATTAAAGAAGTAGGATATCTACTTCCCGGTAAATTCCGATTAGAGCAGAATTATCCAAATCCCTTCAATGGAACGACAACGATAAATTTCTCCCTGCCGGTCAATCAAAACATCACGTTTAAAGTTTTTAATCTGTTAGGAGAGAATATTTTTTTAAAAGATTTAGGTGAACTTGAGGGAGGCTACCACCAATTCAAATGGATTGCGGAAGATAATTTTAAGAGTCAATTATCTTCCGGGATTTATTTCTATCAAATAAAAGGGGATGAAATATCTGACACTAAAAAACTTGTTCTCTTGAAATAGTATCAAATCTCAATATCAAAATTTCTAAATTTTTCTCTCTCACAGTCCCAACTTCTCACAGGCTCAAGTTACCATAGTCCCAACTTCTCACAGCCCCATGCTCTCATCGTTCCAAAGTCCAATGCAAGTCTTCTTTCAAACTTTCACCGTCTTCTTCGCGTCAATTCTTTTTGTAATAAATCCATAAAGCAACAAAGCTATTGCCGAAGTAGATCCAATGGCGGTAAAATAATACCAGATGTAATGTGCATGCAGGTATGCCGTAGGTAGTTGTGCCGTTGTTAAGGTAGACGGATCGGGACAGTAGGCGGTCAACAAATAACCCGATATTCCAAATCCTAACAGTGAAGCAAGGAACGAATGAAGATGCGAAAATCCGAGATACAAACCTTCCTCACCTTTAGGCGCCTGAAGCGAAAAAAACTCTAAATAGCGGGGAGAAATAAAACACTCCGCTAAACCTTGAATTGCAATCCCTGAGATCAACATAACGGTTATAGGATGCATAGAAAAGAATCCAAAGATAGAGATCGAATCGCCTGTTATTGAAATTAAAACAGAACTTAGCGCCATCGTGGTTGCCGATAACGGCATTAACAGCATACCGATGCTCATTGAGGTTATCGCCGAAACTTTTCTCATAAGATGTGTGATAAAGACAACCATCGTCATCACAACAAAGGGATTCACATTGGCGATCCATTCAGGGGAAGCATTTTTGCCGACTAATCGTAAGACATACTTCGGCATAGTTGCATACATTTGATGCTGAATGATCCAAAAGCCCGTTACGATTAGGATAAGCGTAAGCAGCCGGGTATTTGTTGCAACTTTAATAAAGCTGCGCCACACTTCTTTTATGTTTTTTCCTTCGCCGTTTGCATCTACATTTTTATAAAAGAAAAAGACAGCAATCAGCGCTATAAAGGTCATAGCTGCCGAGAAAAAGTTAATTGATTCCAACCCCAAATTTATTCGCAGAGGATAAGCGATCGTTTTTCCGAAAAAAGCGCCGACGTTTACAATTCCATAAAAAATTGAATAAGCTTTTGCTCTTGTTAATTCAGTAGAAGTTTTTGCAACTGTTCCCGTAATGATAGATTTAATGAACGAGCCGCCGATCATTAAAAGAACAATTGCAGGAACAACTATCGGTTTATAAGGCAAAGCCCCAAGCGTAAAATATCCGATGGAGAGAAGGGAGAAGGCTAAAATAATAGCTTTGCGAAAACCTATCTTGTCTGCTAAAGCGCCGGTAAAAGGAGGAAGAAAATAAAGTCCGGCTGAGAAGAAGCCACCGATCCAGGCTGCCCAAATATCATCAAATCCGACTACATTGGTTAAATAGAGCGTTATGGCAATAAAGACGGCGTAATATGCAGCCCGTTCAAAAAGTTCGACTGCGTT
>Ga0210009_1000895_pt1 | contig 29043 bp, 25 predicted proteins | sample CryGeyCG2114_065_FD_185457 | JGI IMG/M metagenome (GOLD analysis project Ga0210009, IMG submission 185457) | Groundwater microbial communities from aquifer - Crystal Geyser CG12_big_fil_rev_8/21/14_0.65 (SPAdes) (version 2) | ecosystem: Environmental > Aquatic > Deep subsurface > Groundwater ...
CGTATTTGAAAATTGAAAATTGGTAATTGAAAATTTATATCGTGTATCCCTTTTCTGTTTCTTTTAATATTCCTTGGATAATTAAGGGGGCTAGAGATTGATTGATAACTTGCGGTTCAAGTTTAGTTAGTTCAATGATTTTGTCAATATTAAGCGGCTGACCGGCTCCTTGAATTGTTTCAAAAATGAGCAATTGATTTTCATCTTTAATTTTATTAAATTTAACATTTGACATTTGGATTTTGGATTTTTCTAATCCTAAGTCTTCTAAAATATCTTCTACCGAAGAAACCAACCTTGCACCATCTCTTATTAATTTGTGAGAGCCGTAATAATTCGGATTATTTATTGGCCCCGGGAAAACAAACACCTCCCGGCCCTGTTCTGCGGCCAGACGGGCGGTCGCTAGCGACCCAGACCTTTGAGGGGCCTCAATGACTATCACCGCCTGGCACAGGCCGCTGATAATTCTATTTCGTTTTAAAAATTGACCTTTAAAATACGGGATTTCTGAACCATATTCCGAAATTATGGCCCCGCCGAATTCCAAAACCTTTTCTCCCAGATTTTGGTTTAGAGCCGGGTAAATTTTACCAAGGCCGTTGGCCAAAACGGCGATGGTTTTACCCTTAACTTCCAAAGCTCCCTCGTGCGCCGCGCTGTCTATCCCCATTGCAAGACCGCTCACGATAACCACGCCCATCCTTGCTAATTCGCCGGAAATTTTCCTCGCAAGCGCTTTTCCTTGAATGGACGCCTTCCGCGTGCCGACAATGGCAATTTTTGGCACATTGACTATCGATTCATCAAAAAATCTCCCTAAAATATAAATCTCTAAAGGCGGGTTTTGAATTTCTTTTAACAAGGAGGGATAATGAGAATCTTCTAGGGAGATTGATTTGGGCTCTAATTTCATTGTATAATTGTATAATAAATATAAACTAATTATAACAATGACCATTGATCATGACTAATTTTCGGAAACGTTTGTTGATTATCATCGGCGTTCCTTTGGGAATCAGTCTAATTTTGACAACGATTTTATTTTTTGTAGGCTCGGATATCTCCAAACGAACCGATCAAATTAGGCAACTCAGAAGAGATTTGCTTTTCCGCACGCAATTAACCGAGTCCTTGGCTTTGTTACGCAAGGATTCGCAACAGGCCAAAAATTATGTCGTTGAAATAGAAAATATTTTACCTAACCGGGATCAATTGGTAAGTTTTCCCCGGGATTTATCCACAATTGCCAGGCAAACTAAAGTTGAACTGAATTCCAGCCTTGGACAGGAAAACTCCGAAGGTATTGGCAAGTTAAGACAAACCGACTTTACCATAACCTCTCAGGGCCCCTTTGATAATTTCATAGATTTTCTGAAATCTCTTGAAACCGCTCGATACTTTATTAATTTGAAATCAATCGATTTTACTCGACAAGACAATAATTTTAGTGCACTGCTGACTGGCCGAGTGTTTTCTTTTTAGATGTAAAAATTATGAAACTAAAAGTTAAACAGGACACGTTATTTATCGTCATCGGTATTCTGCTGCTGTTGAGCGTAGCGGGATTTGTTATTTATTCAATAAATTTTTTGTTGAAAAATACCGGGGAAGCACTAGACCAAGAATCATTGAAAGCCAAAGAAATTACCAGATTTAACTTGGAGGGATTGAAAAAATTGGGAATAATTAAATAATATGGGCGACTAGCTCAGTGGCAGAGCGCGCTTACCCCGTAGTCAACTTCGCTGTACTAGGGGGTCTCTGATCCAGCACCAAAATATGCGTGTGTAGTTCAGTGGTAGAACGCCATTCTGATAAAATGGAGGTCGATGGTTCGATTCCATCCACACGCACACCAAAATTTCGGATCGGCTTTGGCAGGCGGGTAAGACTGAGGTTGAAGGTTCGATCCCTTCTGCGCCCACAATATAAAAAGTTTATGACTCTTATCCCTTATCTTTTTATTCGTCTTCTTTATCGCCTAATAGAATTTTTGCGGCATTGGTATTTGGATAGTTTTAAAATTTACAGCCATTTTATCATTTCTTTATTGGAAAAATTTGACCGGAGATTTGCTTTTAAAATCACTCTCAGAAATCTCTTTCAACCCCTTTATCAGGATAGAAGCCTGATTGGTTATACTTTGGGATTTTCTTTTCGGACTAGCAGATTAATTATAGGGGGAATCATTTATATAATGATGCTGTCGGCGGCAATGTTTTTTTATTTAGCTTGGCTAGCTGTTCCGATTTATATTATTTTTAAAATTATCTATGTTTGAACCCGAAAACTTCTATCTCTCCGAGCCGCGGTTAAAAATGAGAATTATTGAACGAATGGCGGCTCGCTTAATTATTTATTGCGGCTACACGCTACTGATAGCAATTGTCGGCACCTTTTTATTGTCTGATATCAAAAGTTTCTTTTGGTTGGGAGTCCTGGGCTCGTTATTTTTAATTGATAGATTGCTTCATTTTGGCCAGGCTGAACGATCGCTGCTTAATCTAAGAGCCCGACCTGAACAAAAAATTAATATTGCCAACTATCTTACTCCGGCAAGTTTGGGAGTTTTGGAGCGAGCGCTAGAAAAGGCATTGATAACAAACAATGATTTTTTTCTTTATTTAATAAAATCCCTGATTGATAATCGCGATATTCGGGAGGGACTGCTTCGGATGGATGTTCCGGTCAAAGAATTTGAGCAAAAAATCGACGATTTAGTTAAGGAAATTCAAAAAAATCCTCCCCTGAAAGATTCTCGGCAAGATTTAATAAATAAAATTGAAATCTTGTTAAAAATAGCTTTGCAGTTGAGCATAAATAATCAGGAAAAATATATTGAACCGCGAAGTCTTTTCTCGGGTTTGAGTCTCATTGGCGATGAAAAGGTTAACCGGATTTTTAATTTATTTTCAATCGCCCCCAATGATTTAGAAAACGCTTTAATTTTTGGCCGCTTTCGGAAAAAATTCAGATGGTTCAGGCGCTTACCCCCTAGCTTAGGCGGGTTTGCTCAGCGACCTTATAAAATCCGGCATCGATTTATGAATCGTGCTTGGACAGCCAGACCAACGCCGACTCTTGACAAATATTCTGTTGATTTTACTGATTTGGCCCGTGAGCAAAAAGCGGGATTTTTAATCGGTCATGAAGTTGAATATGACAGAATGGTTGATATTTTATCCAGACAAACCAAGGTCAACGTCATGCTGGTGGGTGAGCCGGGCAGCGGCAAAGAAACTTTAGTGGCTCATTTGGCTTTTGAAATAATCAAAGACAAGGTACCAAATTCTCTTTTTGATAAAAGATTAGTGGCATTGTCAGTCGGCAATTTGATTTCCGGCGCTTCAAGCGAAGAGGTTTCGGCCCGAGTCAATAAAATAATTGAAGAAGTTATTTTGGCCGGCAATATTATTTTACATATTCCAGATATTCACAATTTATCCAAAACTTCCGGGCCTCAATACTTAAGCGCGGCTGATATTCTTATTCCGGTAATTGTCAGCGACGCTTTTCCGGTTGTGGGCGCTACTTACCCCAAAGAGTTTAAACAAATAATTGAATCGCAAAGCGATTTTGCCAATGCCTTTGAAGTCATCCGGGTTAATGAAATTAGCGAGGATGAAGCCGTCAAACTTTTAACTTATGACAGTATTATTTTGGAAAATCAATATAAAATTATTATTTGTTTTGGGGCCATCAAACAAGCAGTAATTCTGGCTCATAAATATTTCCGGCATAAACTTCTGCCTTCCAGCGCCGAAGACCTTCTAAAAGAAACCTTGGCTGACGCGACTCAAAAAGGCGATAAGGTTTTACAGGCTGACGACCTTATTGTCATTGCGGAAAGAAAAATTAATATCCCTATCCATCGGGCCGGCGAAAAAGAAGCGGAAAAACTTTTGGGTCTTGAAAAAATAATTCACCAAAGATTGATTAATCAGGAAGAAGCGGTTAAAGCGGTCAGCCGGGCTTTTCGGGAATATCGCAGCGGCCTCAGCCGCAAAGGTGGACCAATCGCGGTTTTTCTTTTTGTCGGACCGACCGGTGTCGGCAAAACCGAGCTTTCCAAAATTTTAACCAAAATCCAGTTTGGCTCGGAAAATATGATGCTTCGTTTTGATATGAGCGAATATCAAGACAAACAAAGTATTTTTAGATTCATCGGCTCGCCAGATGGCCGGATTGCCGGCAATCTCACTGAGGCGGTCATTCAAAAACCCTATTGTTTAATTTTATTGGATGAATTTGAAAAAGCTCATCCGGACATTTTAAATCTGTTTTTGCAGGTTTTCGATGAAGGCCGTTTGACCGATAATTTGGGCCGAACCGTTGATTTCACCAATGCCGTTATTATCGCCACTTCCAACGCTCATTCTGATTTCATTAAAACCCATATTGAAGCCTATACCCCGTTCGAAACAATTACCGAACAATTAAAGAAAAAATTAACTGATTATTTTAAGCCGGAATTACTTAACAGGTTCTCGGATATCATTGTTTTTAAGCCTCTTTCTCCCGAAAATATCGAGGCCATCACAAAACTCCAACTTCAGGATTTAAGCGAGACTTGTTCGGAGACCCAAGGAATAAATTTGGTTTTTGATGAGTCGGTAGTCAAAAAAATAGCGGAATTGGGTTATGACCCGGCTTTCGGCGCCCGACCTTTGCGCGGAGTTATTTCGGAAAAAATCCGCAGCGTTTTGGCGGAAAAAATCTTGAAAGAAGAAACGGTAAAAGGCGGCACGGTTAAAGTAGTTTTGGAAAACGAGGAAATTAAATTCGTATAGATATGCTTCAAGAATATTTAAAAGATGTCTTCAAAACTTACAAGACCAGCGATGCCACCGAGGCGAGTTATTATACCGATTTAAAAAAGCTCTTAGAAAATTTTCTAACTTCAAAAGGAATTGTTCCGAATATAACTATTCAGCCAAAAAGGACAATGGCCGGTATTCCGGATTTTACAATTAGAAAAGGTAAAGAACTTATCGGATATATTGAAGCAAAAAATGTAGGAGAAAATTTAGAAAAAATCGAAGACAGTGAGCAGCTCAAAAGATATAAAGCGGAACTACCCAATTTTATTCTGACAAATTATTTTGATTTTTGGCTTTGGCGCCGCGATGCTCTTGATAAAGATAAGGGACGGTGGATTAAAAAATCAACCGCCGGCTTCTTTTACATGTTGCAGAAAGGAGTCGCGCCAGCGCCCCATCAAGAAAAAGATTTTTTTGAACTATTAGAATTATTTTTTAGTTATTACATTCCCGAAAGAAAAACCGCCAAATCATTGGCAAAAGAATTAGCCGGTCGCGCCCGTCTTTTAAAAACGCCAATCGTTGAAGAGTTAAAAAACGAAGAAGAGACAGAAATCGACCGGATTTATAAAGCGTTCAGAGAGTATTTAATTGCTGATTTATCGCCGGATGATTTTGCCGACATCTATGCTCAAACCATCGCTTATGGGCTTTTTGCCTCCCGACTCCGCTACAAAGGCAAGGGTTTTAATCGATTGGTAGCTTTAGAAGGGATACCTAAAAATATTAAAATTCTTTACGATACTTTTAGTTTAATTTCCGCCAGCGCTATTCCCGAGGTTTTAGAACCTTTTGTTGACGATATTGCTACTATTTTGGCTTATACCGATATAGAAAAAATCAGAGAAGAACTGCATTATAAAAAAGGCGCGGACGACCCTTTGGTCCATTTCTACGAAACATTTTTAGCCGAATACGACCCCAAGAAGCGAAAAGCGCGCGGCGTCTATTATACGCCTTTGCCGGTTGTTTCTTATATCGCTCGCTCAATAAATATCTTGCTTAAAGAAAAATTTGGAAAACAATTTGGCTTCGCTTCCGAAGGCGTAACGCTTTTAGACCCGGCTTCCGGCACATTAACATTTCCGGCGAATGCTATTAGGATTTCAAAGGAAGAAGCGGATAAAAGTCCTAATGCCGGCTCCTGGCTTCAGATTGTCAAAAATCATATTTTAAAAGATTATTACGCTTTTGAACTTTTGATGGCGCCGTATATTATCGGTCATCTTAAAATTTCCCTGCTTTTAGAAGATTTGGAGTATAAATTAGAAAATAATGACAGATTCCAACTTTATTTAACTAATACCTTGGATTTCAGCGAACACGCCGCTCAAAAAGAAATACCGGGCATTGTTCATAGTTTAACCGAAGAATCCGAAGAGGCTAAAAAAGTAAAAGAGGAAAAAGAAATTTTAGTCATAATGGGCAATCCGCCATATTCAGTTAGTTCTTCAAATATCATTCAGAAAGATTCGCCTCTTTATGAACTTTACGAAAGTTATAAGGAAATTGTTCGTAAGGAAGAAAAAAATATCCAGCCGCTTTCTGACGATTACATAAAATTTATCGCTTTTGCTCACTGGAAAATTAAACAAGCCGGTCAGGGAATTATAGGAATGATTACTAATAATTCTTATCTTGACGGCTTAATTCATCGCGATATGCGGCGTAAATTAGCCGAAGATTTTGACGAGATTTACATCTTAAATCTTCACGGCAACTTAAAGCGTAAAGAAAAAACGCCCTCGGGCGGCAAAGACGAAAATGTTTTTGATATTCAACAGGGAGTGGGAATTATTTTAATGGTAAAACTATGAATAAACTATAATTATGGCTTACATATTTTTAGATGAATCAGGAGATTTAGGATTTGATTTTACAAAGAAAAAAACTTCTAAATTCTTCGTTATTACATGCCTATTTATAGGAGATAAAAGACCAATTGAAAAAATTATAAAAAAGACGCATTCAGAATTAAAGAAAAAACATAAAAGAAGGTTCGGAGTACTCCATGCGGTCAAAGAAAGTCCTGTTATTCGTCAACGATTACTGAAAAGATTAAACGAAAAAGATTGTATAGTTATGACGATCTATTTAAATAAAAAGAGGGTTTATACAAAACTTCAAGAGGAAAAAGCTGTTCTTTATAATTATGTTGCCAATATTTTACTTGATAGAATTTATTCTAAAAAATTAATTCCGACTGATAAAAAGGCAGAAATTATTGCTTCAAAAAGAGAAACAAATAAATTTTTAAACGAGAATTTTAAAAATTATCTAAACAACCAGATGAAAAATCGCCATAAAATTGATGTCGCTATTCAGATTAAAACTCCTTCCCAAGAAAAAGCGCTACAAGCGGTTGATTTTATCAGTTGGGCAATTTTCAGAAAATACGAATACGGAGACGATAGTTATTACAATGTTATCAAAAATAAAATACCTGAAGAAAACCCGCTATTCCCATAAAAAAAACAAAACCCCGTACGTTATTTACGAGCAACCATCCGGAAGCCCACGTACGAGGAATTACTTGCTTATATGTAAATATATACCAAAAGATAATTAAATCAACTGTTAATAACTTATGCCTAAAAAACCGCTAAAAATCAAATATTCTGACCTTTACGGCTTGCGAGAGGAAAAATACAAGTTTTTAGAGAGCCACGATATTAAAAATACCGACTGGCAGGAATTGGAATTAAAAGAGCCGCGTTATTTCTTTGTGCCGAAAGATATGAAAGGAGAAGAAAAATATGGCGGATTTCTGTCAATAAAAGATATCTTTTATTATTTTCAGGCCGGCGCGACTACTGGTCAGGACAAACTTTTTATAGATACAGATAAAGAATCTCTAAGAATAAGGATAGCAATGATATTCAATAAAGTAATAGATGATAATCAATTAGATTTAAGCTTCCAATTGAAGAAAAGTCAGGCTGGTAAAAAATTAATAGAGAATAGAAATAGGGTTAATTTTGATGATAAATTATTTAAATTTTATAGCTACAGAGTTTTTGATACTCGTTATCTTTATTCCGAAAACAAATTTTTATGGAGGTCGGTAGAAGAACTACAAAAACAATTTATTAGAAAAAATATGGCACTGGTTATGACTAAGTCGTTATCAACTCTTTTCTTTAGACATATCTTTATTACAGAAAATATTGGTGATTATAGTTTTATCTCCGATAAAACAAGGGAGGTTAATTACTATTTCCCGTTTAATCTTTATGAATCAATTAACAAAAAACCAATTTTCAAATCTCAAGCCCGTTTAGATTTGGCCAGTGTCCAAAAAGAATTAGACGAATATAGCGAGGATAAAAAATCCAACATCAAAACCGAAATAATACAAAAATTATCAGATGTTTATAAAAAGCGAATAACTCCCGAAGATGTTTTCTATTACATTTACGCGGTTTTATATTCTCCCATTTATCGCCAAAAATATAATGAATTCCTCAAAATAGATTTTCCGCGAATTCCTTTTGCCAAAAATTTTGTTCTTTTTAATAAATTAGTCAAACTCGGCGAGGAATTAATTAATCTGCATTTATTAAAATCAGAAAAATTAGAGAATTTAAGCGCTAAATTTCCGATTACCGGCGACAGCCGAGTAAAAAAGCGGCAATATGACGAAAAAAGCGGCCGGATTTACATCAATAATACCCAATATTTTGAAGGTGTAGCACCAGAAATCTGGAATTATTACATCGGCGGCTATCAAGTTTTGGATAAATGGCTGAAAGATAGAATAGATAAAGTTTTATCTGCTGAGGATGTAAATCATTTTCTAAAAGTTATTACCGCTCTAAAACTAACAGTTGAACCCCAAAAAGAAATAGATAAATTATATCCGGAAGTAGAAAAAAATTTATAAATGAATAATCAAGAGATAGCCAAGATATTTTACGAGATTGCTCTCTATCTTGAGATGCAGGATGTTGCTTTCAAGCCCCAGGCCTATGAAAGGGCTGCTTTGAATTTGGAAACCTTATCCGAGGACATTGAAGAAATTTATAAAAAAGGCGGGCTCAAAGCGTTGGAAGAAATCCCCGGCATTGGCAAAAATATGTCTGAAAAAATCGTTGAATATCTGAAAACCGGAAAAATCAAAGAACATCAAGCCTTACGAAAAAAAATGCCGGTTAATCTTGAAGAACTGACCTCGGTGGAAGGTATCGGTCCGAAAATGGTCAGAGATTTATATAAAAATCTTAAAATTAAAAATCTTCAGGATTTGGAAAAAGCGGCTAAAGCCGGAAAAATCCGGAAACTCCCTAATTTTGGCTTAAAAACCGAACAAAATATTTTAGAAGGGATTGCTTTTTTAAAAAGAAGCAAAGGCAGATTTTTGCTGGGTGAGATTTTACCGATTGTCTACGAAATTATTGACAAACTCAAAAGCTTAAAAGAAATAAAAGAAATCACCGAGGCTGGCTCAGTCAGACGACGAAAAGAAACTATTGGCGATGTTGATATTTTAATCACTACTTCCAATCCAAAAAAAGTGATTGATTATTTTGTTTCAATGCCGGGTATTGTTAAAATCTGGGGCAAAGGACCAACCAAGACCTCAATTCGGTTGAGAGAAGGCTTTGACGTGGATTTAAGGGTTTTACCGGAAAAACAATTTGGCTCAGCCCTCCAATATTTCACCGGCTCCAAGGAACACAACATTGTTTTGCGGAAAATCGCGATGGACAAAGGGCTAAAATTAAGCGAATACGGACTGTTTAAAGTGACAAGAGGCAAGCGACAAGAGACATGGATTGCCGGTAAAACTGAAAAAGAAGTTTATAAGGCTTTGGGCCTGGATTATCCCGAGCCAGAACTGCGAGAAAATCAGGGAGAAATTGAAGCCGCTTTAAAAAATAAACTACCAAAAATTATCGGCTACAAAGATATTTTAGGCGATCTCCATATCCAGTCAGATTGGAACGGCGGCGAAAATTCAATTGAAGAATTATCTGAGGTAGCTCAAAAAATGGGTTATCAATATCTCGGTATTTCTGACCATACCAAGTTTTTAAGAATTGAACACGGTTTAAACGAAAAACAACTGGCTCAACAAAGAAAAGAAATCGATAAATTAAATTCAAAATTCAAAATAGACCCTCCGGGGATTCTTCGAAAACAAAATTCAAAATTTATGATTCTCCAAGGGTGCGAAGCTAATATCTTGGCCGACGGCTCAATTGACATTAAAGACGATTCTTTGGAAAAACTGGATTATGTGATTGCCGGCGTTCATTCTCAGATGAAGATGCCCAAAGAAAAAATGACCAAGAGAATTATTAAGGCGATGAAAAATCCTCATCTTGATATTCTTTCTCATCCCACTGGCAGAATTTTGAAAAGAAGAGAGGAGTATCAAATTGATTTTGACAAAATTTTAAGAGCAGCCAAAGAAACAAAAACGATTTTAGAAATTAATTCTTTTCCTGAAAGATTGGATTTAAACGACCAAAATATTAGAAGGGCAAAAGAAGCCGGGGTGAAAATGGTAATTAATACCGATGCTCATCATAAAGACCATTTGCGATTTATGGAATACGGCATTGCTCAAGCCAGAAGGGGTTGGGCTGAAAAGAAGGATATTATTAATTGCTGGCCAGTTGAGAAGATGCTAAAAATGTTGAAATAGTTTATGCACGAGATTTCTGTTTGCAATTAAGGCTTGATTTTCTCCACTATTTTTTCAAAAACACCAGCCTCGTTTTTTGCCAAATCCGCTAAAATTTTCCGGTCAAGAATAATGTTTTGCTTTTTTAGACCAGCAATAAATCTACTATAAGTTAAACCATAAGCTCTAACTGCCGCATTAATCTGAGCTTGCCAAAGCCGGCGATAATCCCGCTTTTTCTCTTTGCGACCGCGAAAGGCCTTAGGCCAGGCATGAAGCAGGGCTTCTTTAGCTGCTCTTTCTTTTGATTTTCTTCCCCATTTAAAGCCCTTGGTGTATTTAAGAGTTTTTGCTCTTTTTTTACGGCTTATTTTGCCTCTTTTTACCCTTGCCATTTATGAATATTTTCTTACAATTTTCTTACCGAAATTTAGCTGATTAAAGCCCCTTCCCCTTTTGATTTGATTGCCGCTTTTTTTGGCTAAAAAATGAGATTGCCCCATCCTTCGCCTCAAAATTTTCCCGGTTTTTGTAATTTTAATCCGACTAGAGATGCTTTTTTTCATAATTTATTTTTTCATTATCTGCATTACCAATCCTTGGCCGCCGAATCTGGGTTCTAAACCGATTTTATATTCAATGGTAATTAATTTTAAAAATTCCTCTAATTTATAACGGGCCCAATCTCTATTGTATTTCTCCCTACCTCTCAGCCGAAGAACAATTTCAACCTTATAACCCTTATTAATAAATTCATCAGCTTTTTGGGCCTTGATTTTTAAATCGTTTACGGCGGCCCTAACGCTTATCTGAACCTGTTTTAATTCGCTGATTTTTTGGCTGGTTTTTTGTTTTTTTAATTCTTTTTCCTTTTGATAACGGAATTTGTCAAAGCTGATTATTTTAGCCACCGGCGGCTTGGCGGTCGGCGCTATCTCAATTAAATCCAGTTCTTTGCTTTCGGCCAAATTTAATGCCTCCCCAAGAGGCATTATTCCTAAATTCTCACCTTTCTCGTCAACTACCCGAAGTTCTGAGGCGGTTATTTGATTGTTGATGCGGTAATTAATAATAATTTAATTTTTTGTTGTGGTGGAGATGGGGGCATTGAAACCCCGTCCAAAATATTTTTCAAAAAACCTCTACAGGTTTATTCCCGCTAAGCGGGACGATTTTTGCTCTTATTGATTTAACCGAGTATATAAAAGAGCTTATGTGCTCGGCGAGTCTAATTTATAACACCGGTGATGACTTATTAGACATCAGCCGCCGATGCCGCTTAAGCAAAAGCGAAAGCGGGAGCCAAGTTTTTGTTGGCAGTTATATGTTTTTAATTAGTTTAATGAGATAATCAGCTCAACCTGCTATTTTTTGAAAAGAACTTTTGTCGAAGCCTTACATCCCCATTCTTTTTATTTCTCTTTCAACTTCACGTTTTTTTATCAATTCTCTTTTGTCTGCCTTCTTTCGGCTTTTTCCTAGGCCGATTTCTATTTTTATCTTTCTGGCTTTGCCTTTAGTATAAACCTTCAAAGGCACCAAAGTCAAGCCTTTTTCTTGAACCCGGCCAATTAAATTTTTAATTTCTGATTTTTTTAAAAGCAGTCGCCTAGTCCGCTTGGAATCGTAATCTGACGGCATATTTTTCGGCTGATAAGGCGGGATGTCGCTATTCAAAAGCCATGCTTGATCGTTTCGGATTACAACATAAGAACCCGCCAGATTTATCCTGCCGGTTTTTATCGCTTTTACCTCAAATCCTTTCAGTTCGATCCCGGCCTCGTAAGTTTCCAAAATCTCGTAATCAAAATAAGCGTGCTTATTGGTGGCAATAACCATGCTTTAAGTATTAAGTATTAAGTATCAAGTATCAAGCCTGAAAACTCTTTAATTTTGTCGTTTTTTCAATTAGAATAAATATAATGATTAAATCAAAAATTATTGATTATCTCAAAAAAGCCATCAGCGTAAATCTGCGTAATTATCCGCGTTTATCTGCTTCTATGGTGGAGGTTTTTATTCCGGAAAATGAGAAATTCGGTCATTATTCAACGAATGCAGCTTTAAAACTGGCGAAAATCTTAAAAAGAAACCCAATCCAAATAGCAGAAGAAATAAAATCTCAATTGGAAAAACAACCAAATATCTCTGGTCTTATTGATAAGACCAAAATTGCGGCACCGGGGTTTATTAATTTCTTTATCAAAAAAGAATATTTAGCCAAAAGATTAAAAGAAATCCTTAAGAAAAAAGACAAATTCGGCCAAGGCGAGCCAAAAAAACGAACTATTGTTGTTGAATATTCTTCTCCCAACATTGCCAAGCCCTTAGGCGTTCATCATCTGCGCTCTACGATTATCGGTCAGGCACTGATTAATATTCTACGCTTTGTTGGCTATCGGGTAATTTCCCTTTCTTTTCCCGGCGACTGGGGCACTCAATTTGGGCTGTTAATTGCCGGTTATAAAAAGTGGGGAAACCCCGAAAAAATAAAAAAAGAACCGATTAAGGAAATGTTGCGACTGTACGTGAAATTTTCTCGGGCAGCCAAGAAAAACCCAAAACTACTTGACGAAGGCAGAAAAGAATTTAAAAAACTGGAACAAGGCGACAAAGAAAATCGCCGGCTCTGGAAATGGTTTTTGGATGAGTCGCTTCGCGATTTTGAACGGGTTTATAAACTACTGGATATAAAAATTGACCACACTATCCCAGAAAGTTATTATGAGCCGGAATTGAAATCTCTCATTAACAACGCCCTAGATAAGGGTATCGCTAAAAAAGGAAAAGACGGCTCAGTAGTTATTCCTATTCCTAACAGCCCAACCCCGGAAATTATCCAAAAATCAGATGGGGGCACTATTTATACCACCCGAGAACTGGCCGCTATCAAACACCGTCTTAAAAAGTGGAAAGCTGATAAAATTTTATATGTGGCGGCTAATCAGCAAACTTTTCATATTAACCAGGTTTTTCGTTCAGCCGAATTGCTTGGCTTTGCTAAATCAGGTCAATTGGGGCACATTAAATTTGGAATGATGCTGGCGCCTAGCGGCAAAAAATTCGCCACCCGGGAAGGCAGATTAATTCCCTTGGAAGAAGTTTTAGAAGAAGCCACAAAACGCAGTTTAAAAATTGTCCAAAAATTAAATCCTCAATTACCTAAAAAAGAAAAAGAGAGGGTGGCCAAAATCGTGGGTATCGGCGCAGTTAAATTTTTTGATTTGTCGCAAAATCGGCTCTCTGATATTGTCTTTGACTGGAACAAAATGCTTAATTTAAAAGGCAGTTCTGCTCCTTATATTCAATACACTTATGCCCGACTGAAAAGCATTTTACGAAAATCTGGTGGCCCTCAAAAAACATTCAATCTATCGTTATTAAAAAACGAACATGAATTAGCAATTCTTAATTATCTCCTTTATTTTCCGGAAATTATTGAAGATTCAGCTATTTATTATGAACCGAACCGCTTGGCTGGCTATCTGCTCCGCTTGGCTGAGAAAGCGAATTTATTCTATGAGACAACGCCGGTATTAAGAGCCGAGCTAAAATTAAGAAATAGCCGGCTGGCTCTTATTGAGGCAATTTCTTTGATTATTAAAAACGGCTTAAAACTTTTAGGTGTAGAAGCGCCGGAGAAGATGTAAAAATAAGACTTAAATATTTTATTAGCCCTTTCTAATCTTTATTGCTTTTCCTTCAATTAAAGCTTCGGCCACTTTTTTGTGAGCCGAGGTTAGAATACGCTGGAGGGTGCTCTGTGAAACTTTCATCTTTTTTGCCGCTTCAATTTGTTCCAGATTTTTAAAATCACAAAGACGCAGAGCTTCTAACTCGTCTATATCTAAATCAACTTCTTCTAATAAAGAAAGAGGGACGGCTCTTGGTTTAAAATAAGTGACGTTCGGGTCAAAAAATATTCTTCTTGGTTTTAATGGTCGTGTCATAAATTGAAATTTTTAAAGTTTAATATTATCCTTACACATAAAGAAGGTCTCCCCAGCCCCGCCTTCGGCGGGGCTGGGTTCTCGGCCTTCTTTTATTTTTTGGTCTTTAGTTCGGCCAAACGTTCTTTAATGGCTTTTAGCTCGTCTTCCAGAACCCCAAGTTCTTCTTCTAACATCTCTTTCTCTTCTTTGCTGGTCGCTGAATAACCGAATCCCCAAAATCTACCAAAGCCGCGGCCAAATCCTCTCCGCCAGCCCATTCCGGCGCCGCAAGGACCCAATCCCCAGCCAGTGCCTGGACCGAAACCCGAAGGACCAGTTCTATCTAATCGTGGCATTTTTATAATTAAACTTTTATTATAGAGGACGACCTTTAATTGTTATTCCTCTATTATGAATGTATACCCATAACCTCTGCGCTGTCAAGTCCTAGTTATCCACAACCAACCTGCCTGCCGGTAGGCAGGAAGCCGCTATTTTGACAACAAAAATTAACTCTCTTGAGATAAACACCGATTTTTTATATATTTAAGATAATGCCCAGTAACTCAACTCCGAATGGATTAACTCTAAGTTATTGAAGTTGGTTGCTGAGGCAAAAGAAAAAATCAAGATTATATCATTAATTCCTCAGTTCAGATTTAAGTTAATCCAATAACTTACATCGGAGTTGAGTTTACTGGGAATGCTTAAAAATCTTAATTCCTTCAAACCAGCCGAGATTGAGGAAAAAATTCTGAAATTCTGGCAGGAAAACAAAATTTTTGAAAAATCCCTTCGACAAGCGAAGGCTAAGCCGCCGAAGGACTATGTTTTTTATGACGGCCCACCTTTTGCCAATGGTCTGCCGCACTACGGCCATATTTTGGCTTCAATTATCAAAGACGTTATCCCCCGCTATCAAACAATGAAAGGTAAAAGGGTGCCAAGGCGCTGGGGCTGGGACTGCCACGGTTTGCCCGTGGAAATTGAGGTGGAAAAACAACTTGGCCTGAAAACAAAAAAAGACGTTGAAAAGTTCGGCGTTGAGAAATTCAATGAGGTGGCCAGAGAAAGCGTGCTTAAATACGAGGCGGACTGGAAAAAAATTATTCCCCGAATCGGCCGCTGGGCTGATATGGAAAACGCCTACAAAACCATGGATGTTGATTACATGGAATCGGTTTTGTGGGTTTTTAAATCCTTATATGAAAAGGGCTTGATTTACGAGGGCTATAAATCAATGCATGTTTGTCCGCGATGTGAAACCACCTTATCTAATTTTGAAGTGGCGCAAGGATATAAAGATATAGAAGATATTTCAATAACGGTGAAGTTTGAAATTAAAAATCCTATAACCTATAACCTAAAACCTAAAACCTATTTATTGGCTTGGACAACTACACCGTGGACATTGCCTGGTAATGTGGCGCTCGCGATAAATCCAAATGTTAAATATGTAAAAGTAGAAGGCCAAATTCCCGGTAATGTATATATCCTTGCCCAATCTCGCGTAGAATCTGTTTTCGGTAAAGAACATAAAATTATCCGGAGTGTAAGTACTCGCGATCTTATCGGTAAAAGATACGAACCGCTTTTCGATTATTACTCCAAAGACAAAAAACTTGAGAATCGCGACAATGGCTGGAAGATTTATGCCGGAGATTTTGTCTCGACCGATGAAGGCACCGGAATCGTGCATATCGCACCCGCTTTCGGCGCGGATGATATGACTTTGGGCAAAAAACATAAATTGCCTTTTATCCAGCATGTTTTAATGGACGGAAAATTCAAAGAGGAAGTAAAAGATTTTGCCGGATTGCCAGTGAAACCAAAAGATAATCCCCAAGCGGCTGACCAAAAAATTATTGATTATCTTTTAAAAAACAACAGGCTTTTCAAATCCGAAAAGATTACCCATTCTTATCCTCACTGCTGGCGCTGCGAAACCCCACTCTTGAATTACGCCGCCTCTTCCTGGTTTGTCAAAATAACGGCTATCAAAAATAAGTTGATTAAAAACAACAAAAAAATTCATTGGGTGCCAGCCCACATCAAAACCGGTCGCTTCGGTCAGTGGCTGAAAGAAGCCAGAGATTGGGCTATTTCCAGAAGCCGCTTTTGGGGTTCACCTCTGCCGGTCTGGAAATGTAAAAAATGCGGAGCGGTCAAAGTCATCGGCTCGGTTGAAGAAATTAAAGATAATTCTAAAAAATCAGGCAATAAATATTTTGTTATGCGCCACGGCCAGGCCGAATGTAATTTATTTAATATCGAAAGCTCCAATTATAAAAATAATCATCACTTAACCGAAAAAGGCAAAAAAGAAGTTAAGGACTCGCTTAAAAAATTAAAAGGTGTTGATTTGATTTTTTCTTCCGATTTCATCCGCACCAAAGAAACCGCGGAAATTATTGCCAAGCATTTCGGAATAAAAAAAATCTTCTATGACAAGAGATTGAGAGAGTTCAACGTGGGTATTTTTAACAACAGACCCAAAAAAGATTGTGATAATTATTTTTCTTCGTCCGAGGAAAAATTTACCAAATCGTGTCCAGGAGGGGAAAACCTGATGGAACTGAAAAATCGAGTTTTGGAATTTATTTATGAAATTGAGAAAAAATATTCCGGCAAAAACATTTTAATTATCGGTCATGAATATCCAATTTGGATGATGTTTGCTGGCGCCAATGGTGCCGACGCCCAAAAAGCGATTGAAATAAGGAGGGGTAAAAATAATTTTCTGAAAACCGGAGAAATAAAAAATCTAAAATTTGTTCCCCTGCCCCATAATCAGAATTTTGAACTTGATCTCCACCGCCCATATATTGATAGAGTAGAATTTTCCTGTTCCTGCGGCGGTCAAATGAAGCGCATCCCCGATGTTTTTGACTGCTGGTACGAATCTGGTTCAATGCCTTATGCTCAGGCACATTATCCGTTTGAAAACCGTCTTCCTTTTCCGGCGGAATTTATCGCTGAAGGAATAGATCAGACTCGCGGCTGGTTCTATACCCTACTGGTGCTTTCCACGGCCTTATTCAACAAACCAGCTTACAAAAACGTCATTGTCAACGGTATTATTTTGGCTGAAACCGGCCAAAAAATGAGTAAAAGGTTAAAGAATTATCCTGACCCGATGGAATTGGTGGAAAAATACGGCGCCGACGCGCTCCGGCTTTATCTTTTGTCTTCGCCGGCCGTGGCCGCTGAAAATCTTAATTTTTCCGAGAAAGGCGTTGATGAAATTTATAAAAAAGTGGTTCTCCGGCTCTGGAATGTCTATAAATTTTACGAAATGTATGCGGATAAACCAAAAACTGCAAACTATAAACCAAAAACTAAAAATGTGTTAGATCAATGGATTTTAGCCAGATTGGAACAATTAAAAATACAAGTTTCAAACTTAATGGACAAATACGAACTTGATAAAGCGGTCCGGCCGCTGGCCGATTTTGTTGACGACTTATCTACTTGGTATATCAGACGTTCGCGGGAGAGATTCAAGGTCAACGGTAGCGACGCCCAAAGAGCGAGTTCTATTACCTGTTATGTGCTCTCGGAATTTTCTAAAATAATTGCTCCTTTTTTGCCATTTATTGCCGAAGCGATTTATAAATCGCTTCAGAATACAAGCTCTGTCCATTTGGAAAACTGGCCTAATCTGAACAAAAAATTGATTGATAAAAATTTACTGGATTCAATGGCTGAAATTAGAAAAATTGCCTCTTTAGCGCTGGAAGCGAGGCAGAAAGCGGAGATAAAGGTTAGGCAGCCATTATCAGAATTAAGAATTAAGAATTATGAATTAAGAGGTAAAAAGGAGTTGTTGGAAATCCTCGCCGATGAAATCAATGTTAAACAAATTGTTTTTGACAGGAAAATTAAAAATGAAGTGGAACTTGACACCAAAATCACGCCGGAATTGAAAGCCGAGGGTCAGTTACGCGAATTAACCAGAATCATCCAGGGTTTGCGGAAAGAGACTGGCTATACACCAAAAGACAAAATTTATCTCTGGTTGGAAGGACAGAAGGAAATTGAGTTTGCGGTTAATAAATATCTTAACGACTTTAAAGAAAAAGTCGGCGCAGAAAGCGTTGAATTCCGGCGAACTGAAAAATCTGACGCGGAATTAGAAACCAAAATTGACGACCAAAAAATCTGGATAGGAATAAAAAAAATTAAATGACCCTTAAATTTCCTAAAGGGTTTTATTGGGGCAGCGCCACTTCAGCTCATCAGGTTGAAGGGAACAATGTTAATGACTGGTCAGAATGGGAAAAGAAAAATGCCGAAAGATTAGCCAAAGAAGCAAAAGAAAAATGGCAACCCTGGCAGCAGGAAAAATTTCCCGAAATGTTTAACCCGGAAAATTACATTTCAGGCCGGGCCTGCGACCATTATCATCTATACGAACAGGATTTTGATATTGCTAAAAAATTGGGTCATAATGCCCATCGTTTTTCAATTGAATGGTCGCGGATTGAGCCAGAACAAGGAAAATTTAACGAAAAAGAAATTGAACATTACAGAAAAGTTATTTTGGCACTTAAAAAACGCGGGATTGAACCATTTGTCACGCTTTGGCACTGGACCAATCCTTTATGGATTAGAGATATCGGCGGCTGGGAAAATAAAAAGATTACAGATTATTTCGAGCGTTATGCTGAAAAAATATCAAATGCTCTTGGCGAGAATGTAAAATTTTGGATAACCCTCAATGAGCCGGAGATTTACGCAAGCAATTCTTATTTTGCAGGTGTTTGGCCGCCCCAGAAGAAAAATTTATTTGCTTACTTGCGCGTATTGAATAATTTAATCAAGGCCCATCGGAAAGCATATGGAGTTATTAAGAAAGCAAATTCAAATTCCAAAATAGGAATTGCAAAAAATAATATTTATTTTGAAGCTTATCAAAATAAATTGGTTAATCGTGTACTTAAAAAATTCATTGATTGGTGGTGGAACTTTTATTTTCTAAATCGGATTAGAAATCATCAAGATTTTATAGGGTTAAATCATTATTTTCACAATCGCATAAATTACGGTTTCAATAAAAATGAAAACAAAAAGATTTCTGATATAGGCTGGGAACTTTATCCCGAAGCAATTTATTATGTTTTGAAAGACCTGAAACGTTTTAATAAACCAATTTATATTACTGAAAATGGACTTGCTGACGGTGGGGATAAAAAACGCAGTTGGTTTATTTTGGAGTCGCTGAAAAACATCGGTAAGGCAATAAATGAGGGAGTAAATGTGCGCGGATATTTACACTGGTCGCTTATGGATAATTTCGAGTGGGATAAAGGTTTTTGGCCGAGATTCGGCTTGGTTGAAGTGAATTATAAGACCCTTGAGCGGAAAATCAGGCCTAGCGCTCTTCAATACGCAAAAATTTGCAAAACTAACGAATTAATTTTATGAACTGGTTTGTTATTACCGTTTTGGCGCAAATCATTTTAGGAACTTCGGCGGTTTTTGATAAGTTTCTTCTTAAGCGCAAATTTTTTGACCCTTTGGTTTATACTTTTTGGCTCGGCATTTTGGGAATTTTTGCTTTGTTGATTTTGCCTTTTGGTTCTATTCCAGCGCTTAATATCCTCATTATCGCTTTTGTTGCCGGCGCGTTTTCCGTTCTGGCAATGCTCTTTTTGTTTTACGCTCTCGATTATTCCGAAGCCTCAACCAGCCTACCTGTCATAGGCGGTTTTTCTCCGATTTTCACTTTAATCATCGGCTATTTTCTGTTAAATTCTTTTTTGGGACTTGGCGATTTAATCGGTTTTTGTTTTCTGATTCTTGGCGGTTTTGTTCTTTTTTTCATTGAGAAAAAAGAATTGAAATTTTTGTCTTTTATTTTTATCTTAATTTCTTCCCTGCTTTTCGGTTTTTCAAATGTTTTAAGTAAGGTCGTTTTCCAGGCTGGACCTTTTATCTCCGGATTTGCCTGGATTAAAATTGGCGGCGTAATTTTCGTTCTTTTGCTTCTCTTATATAAACCTTTTTCCCTAAGAATTTTTTCTTCCAGCCGCCAGGCCACAACCAGAAACCGTTTTCTCTATTTTGCCAACCGAATTTATGCCGGCGCTGGCTCAATTCTCGTTTATTTTGCCATTTCCCTGACGCATCCTGCTTTGGTCGACGCCAGCCAAAGTTTTAAATATGTTGTCATTTTTCTATGTGCTTGGATTTTCTTAAAAGAAGGTTTTGGGAGAAAAATTTTGGCGGGGAAAATTATTGCCACCTCTTTAATTATCTTGGGAATTTTATGGCTGGGTCTGATTGCTTATTCCCAAACTATACCGGTCAATCCGAATCGAAATATAGAATGGAACGTTACTTTTTCGGCTAAATTCAGCCGGCAGCTTGGTCTTGACTGGCAAAAAAACTACGAAGCAATTCTGAACGAATTAAAACCCAAAAAAGTTCGGCTGGTTATTTATTGGGACCAAACAGAAAAAGAACGGGGTGGATTTGATTTTTCCGAAACCGACTGGCTTCTGGAGAAATCAAGGGAATACAAAACGTCGGTAATTCTGACGCTGGGGATGAAAGTGCCAAGATGGCCAGAGTGTCATACTCCAGAATGGACTCAAAACCTGACGCCCGATGAAAAAGAGGAGGCTCTCCGCCAATATCTCAAAACCGTTGTTTCGCGCTACAAAGATAATTTAATTATTGAAATGTGGCAGATTGAAAACGAACCATTTTTGCTCTTTGGAGAATGTCCGGGCCGGTCTAAGGATTTTTTTGAAAAAGAAATTAGTACCGTAAAGTCAATTGATTCAAAAAGACCGGTTGTTTCAACCGACAGCGGCGAATTCGGACTTTGGTACAAAGCCGCAAAAGAAGGCGACATTTTTGGAACCACGATGTATCGGAAGGTTTACACAAAGTTACTGGGGCCATTTTTGGGAAATATCGAGTATCCGATTGGTCCGGAATATTTTCGATTAAAAGAAAAAATCGTCCGCTTCTTAATAAATGATTATAACAAACGTTTTATTGTTATTGAACTTCAAGGAGAGCCCTGGAGCCCCACGGAGCTTCAAGACCGCACCTACGAAGACCAGATGGAATTATTCAGTTTTGATTATTTTACTGATACAATTAAATATGCCAAGGAAACCGGCTTTGACGAATATTATCTTTGGGGCAGCGAATGGTGGTACTGGCTGAAAGAAAAACATAACGACAGCCGTTTTTGGGATTATGCTAAAACAATTTTCCAACCAATATGAAAAATAAATTTTATTTGGGCATCGACATCGGGGGAACAAAAATTAGAGGCATTTTGTTGAATAAATCACGAAATCAACGGCTTTTTGCCTTTCAAGTTAAAACGCCAAAAAATAGAAAATCATTTTTAGAAATTTTGGAAAAAGAAGTCAGAAAAATCCTTCAAAAAAGAAAAATCATCGGTATCGGCATTGGCCTTCCCGGCATTGTTGATGTCAGACGCGGCCTTTTTATTAAAGCGCCGAATTTGCCGTTTTTAAACGGCTGGCAGGCAAAAAAATTCTTTAAAAGATTCAGGGTTAAAACAAAATTTGACAATGACAGTCGCTGTTTTTTGCGCGCCGAAGCCTTTCTGGGAGCCGGGAAAAAATATAAAGACGTTATCTGTTTAACTGTTGGCACTGGTATCGGCGGCGGCATAATGATAAACCGCAAAATTTATTACGGTGAAAAATTCGGCGCCGGCGAATTCGGCCATATGATAATTAACAATAAAGGAACCCTTGAAAAACTTGGCGGTAAAGAGGCCTTTTTAAAGAAAAAAGATTATCATCAAGTTATCGGCGCCGGCATTGCTGACTTGATTAATGCTTTTGACCCGGAAATTGTTATTTTAGGAGGCGGTCCGGTGATGAGCGGGAGCGTCAAGATTAAAAAACTTAAAAAAATCGCCAATAGGTCCGTTATGTCGCCCTTAGCCAAAAAAACTCCTATTGTTAAAGGAAAATTAGGCGAATATTCCCAGGCTATCGGCGCCGCTTTATTATTCAAAATCAAACAATAAATTTAAAAATATGGTAATTACCAACTTTAAAAATTTAGCTAAAAATTCCCTTCGTAAAAAAGCCCTTTTGATTGCCGAAGCCGGCTATGAGGCGATTGATATTACAAAAACGGTCAGTCAAAAAATAAAATTCCAAAACAATAAATTATCCATTTGTAGCGCTATGACATGTCATAGCGTAGGTTTGGACAATTACAAAAATGTTTTTCTTATTGGCATCGGTAAGGGCTCTGCTTTGGCCTGTGCCTCTTTAGCCAAAATCCTAGACAAAAAACTAACTAAAGGAATTACCTTAGATATTCAAAGACCGAAATTAGAAATTAGAAATTTGAAATTAGAAATTTTAACCGGTACTCATCCCCTGCCTTCAAAACAAAACGTTGGGGCCACTCAAAAAATCGTCAAATTAGCCAAAAATCTGAAAAAAGACGATTTGCTCATTAATTTTATTTGCGGCGGCGGCTCGGCTTTGGCTTGCGGTTCGCAGAAAGAATTGAAAGATTTAATTTTAGTTACTAAATTATTGACAAAGAGCGGCGCGAATATCTTGGAACTTAATACCGTCAGAAAGCACCTTTCAGAAATTAAGGGCGGCGGCTTGGCAAAAATAGCTTATCCGGCTACCGTAGTTTCTTTAATTGTCTCAGACGTCATAGGCAATGATTTATCAATGGTCGCTTCCGGCCCCACGGTTTTTGACAAAACCACCAAAAAAGACGCTAAAAAAGTTCTAAGCAAATATTTCAATATAAGGACGTCCGACGTCCTTAGGACGTCGGACGTCCAAAGATTAATCCACGTTTTGAAGGAGACACCCAAAAACAAAAAATATTTCAAAAAAGTCAAAAATGTCCTTTTTGTCTGCAATCAAGACGCGGTTCTGGCGATGAACAAGAGAGCAAAAAAATTGGGATTTAAGCCGAAAATTTACTCTTTAGTGGTTAAGGGCGAAGCCAGGCATGCTCTGTTGCCAATGCTTAATAAAATTAAAGTCGGAGAAGCACTGTTGGCAGCTGGCGAGACAACCGTCACTCTTGATAACCGACCGGTCGGCAAAGGCGGAAGAAATATGGAAGCGGTACTTGGTGCAATTTCCAATTTTCAATTTCCAATTTCCAAAAATCTTGTATTACTGGCTTTTGCCACTGATGGCCGGGATAATACTGAGGCGGCTGGAGCCATTGCTGATTTTTCAACTTTGGAAAAAGCTAAAAAATTAAAATTAGAACCCGAAGAATTTCTTGATCAGAATAATTCTTTTGATTTTTTCAAAAAAACAGGCGATTTGATTTTTGCTAAGTCAAAAAGTTTTAATGTTTCGGATTTAATGATAATATTAAGGCAATAAAACTTATGGAATTCATCAAACAACTCAAAAAGGTTGGCATCGAAGACGTCCCGGAGGTGGGTGGTAAAAACGCTTCTCTGGGTGAAATGATTAGATATTTAGCGCCAAAAGGAGTGAAAATCCCGGGCGGTTTTGTGGTCACGGCCACTACCTACCGATATTTTTTAAAACAAACCGGTTTGGACAAATTTATTAAAAAAACGCTTCAGGGTTTAGACACTAAAAACTTTGCTGATTTGGCGGCCCGGGGAAAATTTATTAGAGAAGCAATTAAATCCGCCGAACTGCCAGACAATCTCAAAAAAGAAATTGTCAAAAATTACCAACTGATGGAAAAAGAATACGGTAAAAATGTGGATGTGGCGGTGCGCTCATCAGCCACGGCTGAAGACGTGCCGGAAGCTTCTTTTGCCGGTCAGCACGAAACTTTTTTGAACATCCAGGGCTCAGAAAATCTTTTGGAAGCGGTTCGCGCTTGTTTTGCTTCGCTTTTTAAAGACCGGGCTATTTCTTATCGGGTTGATAAAGGTTTCAGCCATCTTGAAGTGGCGCTTTCAGTCGGCGTAGAAAAAATGGTTCGTTCCGACTTGGGCTCTTCGGGGGTGATTTTTACCCTGGACACTGAATCCGGTTTTCCTAATATTGTTTTAATTAACGGCTCATGGGGTCTGGGTGAAATGATTGTTCAGGGAGAAGTAATACCCGATGAATTTTTAGTGTTTAAAAAAACCAAGGCGGTTATTGATAAACGATTAGGCGCCAAAAGCCGGAAAATGATTTATTCTGCTGGTCGCGGCATAAAGAAAACGAGAATTGTACCAACTTCTCAAAAAGAAAAAGAATCTTTTGTTTTAAACGACCAAGAAATTTTAAAACTGGCCGAATGGAGCGTTCTGGTTGAAGAACATTACAGTAAAAAATACAAAAAATGGATGCCGATGGACTTGGAATGGGCAAAAGACGGCAAAACCGGTGAATTGTTTATTATTCAAGCCCGACCAGAAACAGTTCATTCTTTACGCGATTTTTCAAAGATTAAAGAATATGCACTTCAACAAAAAGGAAAAGCCATTGTAAAAGGAACTTCTGTTGGCAGTAAAATCGCGGTAGGAAAAGCCCGGGTGATTTTGGATGCAAAAAACTTGGGCCAATTTAAGGCGGCTGAAATTTTAGTCACTGACATGACCGACCCAGATTGGGAACCGATTATGAAAATTGCCTCGGCGATTGTCACGGATAAAGGCGGGAGAACGTGTTTTTCAGGTGAAACTAAAATTTTAACAGATAAAGGATTTTTGGAATTTAAAGATGTTTATGAAAAAATGAAAAATGGCGAGGAATTTTTAATCTATTCGTATGATTATAAAAATAAATTGCCAAAATGGAAAAGAATATTAAGTTCACAAAAGAATAAATTAACTGCCATAAGAGTAAGCGTTTCTCAAACTGGGAATACTCAAAATAATTTTATTGATGTTACTAAAGACCACAAATTTTATACTTATAAAAACAGGGAATTAATTAAAAAATCACTAAAAGCTATAATAAAAGACAAGGAAGCGGTTTGTTTAGTAGAAAATTTACCGGCATCCATAACTAATTCCGTTGATAATAAACTTGCTTATTTATTGGGCGTTTTGGCAACCGATGGTAGTATTTATCTCTGTCCCGGTGTGAATGGATTTAGGCGCGGCCAAATAACCTTTACACAAAAAGAGTCTCCGGAAAAACAAGAATTTATTTCAACAGTTAACGAATATTTTTCTGGAATATTCGGTAAACAAATGACGGCGAGAGAAAAAACAACCGTTTCTCAACTACGTGGCAGAACAATCTCTGGCACAGTCACCGACTTTAGATGTTATAGCTTATCTATTGCTTTACAAATAAATCAATATCTACAGAATTTACCTTTGTTAGCTCTATCCTTTTCCAAGGAATCTGCTAAAAATTTTTTGGCGGGTGTTATAGATGGCGACGGATCATTCTATAATAATCGGATTCAAATCTACGCAAGTAAAGAAAATGTTTTTCAAGCAATTATTATTAGTTGTTTACGATTAGGAATAGTGCCCCAAGTTACAACAAACAGAAATATCTATAATATTCAGATTGTGGAAAAAATGGAGGAGATTTTAGCTTTGGTAAAAAAGATTGAAATATCCGCACGGGAAAAAATACTGGGAACAAAATTATTTGCCGCAAAACAAATTTTTGGAGACATTATTGACACTATAAATTATAAAGGAAGAATTAAGCCCTATGTTAAAGGTAATTTATTTATTGACGCGAGAAAAATAAAAGAATATTTATTGCCATTAGCTGATATAAATATTAAAAAAGAATTGAAAAATGTATTAGAATCTTCTTTAAGAATGCAGAGGATTAGTTTTGTTAAAGATTTAGGAGAAATTAATGTTTTTAATGTTGAAGTTGAAGCAGATAATGAATTAGACCATAATTATGTGGTTTTTACAAATAGATTGGCACCGCTACTTGTATCAAATTCTCATGCCGCCATCGTAAGCCGTGAGCTCGGCATCCCTTGCATTGTTGGTTCGGAAAACGCCACCCGAAAAATCAAAACCGGCCAGACCATTACGGTTGATACTACCGGCAGCGAAGGTCTTGTTTTTAGCGGCGCTTTAAAATTCAAGATAGTTGAGCAGAACATTAAAAAATTTCCCAAGCCGAAAACTAAAATAATGATGAATATTGCCACTCCGGAAGCAGCTTTTGAAAAATCGTTTTTGCCCAATGACGGCGTTGGTCTAGCAAGAGAAGAATTTATCATTGCTTCGGATATCGGCATTCACCCAAACGCTCTTATAAATTATAAAAAATTGCCCTCAAAAATTAAAAAGATAATTGATAAAAAAACAATTGGCTATAAAAATAAAATTCAATTTTACGTTGATAAACTGGCTTATGGCATTGCCAAAATTAGCGCGGCTTTTTATCCCAAACCGGTGATTGTCAGATTTTCCGATTTTAAAACTAATGAATATCGCTCGTTAATTGGCGGTGAACTTTATGAACCGCTGGAGGAAAATCCAATGATTGGCTGGCGCGGCGCCTCAAGATATTATCATCCGAATTTTAGCCCGGCTTTCATTCTGGAATTAAAAGCCATTAAAAAAGTCCGCGAAGAAATGGGATTAGATAATATGGTAGTGATGGTGCCGTTCTGCCGCACTGTAGAAGAAGGCAAAAAAGTAATCGGAATGATTAAAAAGTTCTTAAAGCCGTTAAAAATCTATGTGATGTGTGAAATCCCTTCTAATGTGATTTTGGCTGATGAATTCTTGAAAATTTTTGACGGGATGAGCATTGGTTCAAATGATTTAACGCAATTGACCGTCGGCATTGACAGGGATGCCAGCGAATTAGTCAGGGGCATTGCCAATGAAAACGACGAGTCAGTCAAAAAACTGATTGCCGAAGTTATTAAAAAATGCCGGGCCAAGAAAAAATACATCGGCATCTGCGGTCAGGCCCCGAGTGATTATCCGGAATTTGCTGAATTTTTGGTGGAACAAGGCATTGAAAGTATGTCTTTAAACCCGGACACGATAATTAAAACTACTCTAAAAGTTTACGAAAAAGAGAAAAGGGGAAAAAATAATAGAACAAATTTATGAAAGAAAAAATAACATTGCCAGTAGCGATTTTATTATCAGCGATTATATTAGCGGCAGGTTTTTACGCAGTTCAATATAACAAACAGCAGTCTATTGAAAGGCAACAGCAGACTAAAATAGAGCAGGAAAAAATTAGAGAAAGGCAACTTAATGAATGTTTACAAGTAATAAATGTTAATCCTTGCGGAAAATTTTTTGGCGATATTGCCGAAAAATATAATCTTTGTAATCCGAAAGAAAAAATAAAAGAGTTAAAAGATGAGTGTTTTAAAAAATTTCCTCAAAGATAGATTTATAAATAAAATTTATACCCTCACTGCCTTTGATTTTTTAAGTTGACAGAAAGATTAAAGAACTTATAATTAAGATATATGAAACATCAATTTACCGCGGTTTATAAAAAAAGCGGTAAGTGGTATTTGGGATGGATAGAGGAAATTCCGGGAGTTAATACCCAAGGCAAAACGCTTAAAGAAGCCAAAGAAAATCTCAAAGAGGCCCTGCTTTTAATTATTGAAAGTAGTCAATTCATAATTTAATTAAATATATGGCCACAATCACTATCTCTAAAAAAGAATATCAGAAACTGCTTGATAAAGCGCTTCGGTATGAATATCTACGCCAGTTGATGGAAAGCGATATTTTCTCTCCGCCGCCGACAAAAAATATCGGCGAAATTATCAGTGCTTTTAGAGCCACCAAAAGATACAATCAGCAATTCATTAATGCTTTAGAAAAAGGATTAAGACGTTCCTCTTATTTTAAAAAATGAAAATTCTCCCTCTTCATCAGGAAATTCGGGATTATCTTAAAAAAAGAAAGTTAGAGAAGAAATTCGCAAAACAGAAAAATCTCTTTGAAAAAAATCCTTTTTATCCGGGATTAGAAACCGAATTACTGGAGCCCAAGAAAATGCGAATTTGGAGTTTTAGAATTGACCGAAAATATCGGGCAATTTTTATTTTTCGCGAAAGAGACATCATTGAAATTATTGAGGTCAATAAACATTATCAATGAAAGTTATCAAAGCGACCATAAAAATCATTTTAGATTCCCATGGTGAGGAAACCCTGGAGGCGGAATTAAAATCCGGTGATATTTTGGTTTCAGCCAGCGTGCCCAGCGGGAAAAGTAAGGGGGCGCATGAGGCTTTTGTTTTAGAACCGAAAAAAGCGCTGGAAAAATTTGAAAGCATTAAACCGCAGATTTTGAGCCGCGAATTTGAAACCCAGGAAGAATTTGATAATTTCTTAATTCAATTAGACGGCACGCCAAATAAGCAAAATCTCGGCGCCAATTTAATTTTGGCGCTATCATTGGCTTTTGGCCGACTAAAGGCAAAAAGTGAAAACAAAGAATTATTTGAATATATTCGTAATAATTTTCAATTTTCAATTTTCAATTTTCAATCGCCGCAGCCAATTTTCAATATGATTGAAGGCGGAGTCCATGCCAAAAATAAACTTGATTTTCAAGAATTTCAAGTAATTCCCGAGGTTAACGACTTTGGCATAGCTTTAGGTCTGGGCCAAGAATTTTATCGAAAACTTAAGGAATTTTTGGGACAAAGATTCGGTAAGGAAAATGTGGTTTTAGGCGATGAGGCCGGTTTTTCCTGCCCTTTTAAAAAAAACGAAGAAGCTA
>Ga0210009_1000900_pt1 | contig 28968 bp, 29 predicted proteins | sample CryGeyCG2114_065_FD_185457 | JGI IMG/M metagenome (GOLD analysis project Ga0210009, IMG submission 185457) | Groundwater microbial communities from aquifer - Crystal Geyser CG12_big_fil_rev_8/21/14_0.65 (SPAdes) (version 2) | ecosystem: Environmental > Aquatic > Deep subsurface > Groundwater ...
TCCTCCAATTTTGTCGAATAGAGTTTGTCGTGATGATCTGACATGTTATTCACTCCCCTTATGCGTTAGCCGGAACGGCGTTTGCACTGCGCGCGGCACTTGCAGTGCGCACAGTCATCACGACGTTGTAAAGACAGATCCATGCACCCAGGTTGAAGATCGCGCCGCCGATCGCACGCATCGCGTAATACGGATGCATCGCAGAGACAGACTCGACAAAGGTGTAGGTCAAGGTGCCGTATTCGTCATAATCACGCCACATCAGGCCCTGCATGATGCCGGAGACCCACATCGCCACGACATAAACCACGGTGCCAATCGTGGCCAGCCAGAAGTGCACGTTCACCAGATCTTCGGAGTACATCCTCTCTACGCCCCACAGTTTTTTCACCATGTGGTACATCGCGCCGAAGGACACCATGGCCATCCAGCCCAAGGCACCCGCGTGCACGTGACCCACAGTCCAGTCGGTGTAGTGCGACAGGGCATTCACGGTCTTGATCGACATCACCGGGCCTTCGAAGGTAGACATCGCATAGAACGCAAGGGACACCACCAGGAAGCGCAGGATGTAGTCGGTACGCAATTTGTCCCAGGCGCCGGACAAGGTCATCATGCCGTTCATCGCGCCACCCCAGGAAGGGATGATCATCGCCAGAGAAACCGCCGCACCGAGGGAGCCGGTCCAGTCAGGCAACGCGGTGTATTGCAGGTGGTGCGCACCCAGCCAGACATAACCGAAGGTCAATGCCCAGAAGTGCAGTACCGACAGACGGTAGGAGAATATCGGACGATTTGCCTGCTTGGGCACGAAGTAATACATGATGGCCAGAAAACCTGCGGTCAGGTAGAAGCCGACCGCGTTGTGGCCCCACCACCATTGCACCATCGCATCCTGCACACCGGAGAAGATCGAGTAGGAAGTCGCCCAATCCACCGGGATTGCCAGGCTGTTCACCACATGCAGGTAGGTGATCATGACGATCATGCCCATCGTGAACCAGTTCGACACGTAGATGTGCGTAGTCTTGCGGATGCCGATGGTCATGATGTAGTTGAAGCCGTACATCAGCCAGACCACCGCGATCGCGATATCCACCCACCATGGCAATTCAGCGTATTCCTTGCCTTGCGACAAGCCCAGCGGCAGCGTGATCACGGCCAGCACGATGATCAGGTTCCAGCCCCAGAAAGTCACCCAGGCCAGGCCGTTGCTCCACAGTTTGGTCGCCCCCGTGCGCTGCACGATGTAGAAACCGGTCGCAAACAGCACACAGCCGCCGAACGCAAAGATCACCGCATTGGTATGCAGCGGACGCAGACGACCAAAAGTGATCTCCGCGATGTCAAAGTTCAAGAACGGCCACGCCAGTTCCGCTGCGATATACACACCGATCAGCGTACCCACCACTGCATAAATGGCGGCGGCGATGGTGAACCAGCGCACAACCTCCATATCGTACTTTACTGCTGTCGCTTGATTAGCTTCCACAGTAGTCTCCTCCCCAGAGCGATTTTAAAAATAACGGAATGCGCCGACGGCAAACATGCCCGGCAACACATCCTTACCTTACTGCAATTACAAACCTGGCGGATTGCCCTTGCGCAATGCCCCCAACGGAGCTGCCGACCACACCAGCACGCACAATGCGACAACCCACATCAAATGAACTTCAAACTTAGGCGGAAGGAATATACCCGCTAATCAACCGGCAATCCCTGACGCAAGTCAACCAAACTTCATTTATTCACACTTGTATATCCGATCAAAACGGTCGGAAAATAAACGCCAGGAAGGGCTAATCGAGCGGGTTGCTGCAAGAGCGAGGACGCAACATTCGAGTTAACTGCGTGCAATATTTTTGAGGCGGTTCAGATCGTGAATCTCTACCTGACGGCGTGTGGTGGTCAGCAGCCCCTCATCCTGGAAACGTGAGAACGCGCGGCAGACCGTCTCCTCGGCCATACCGAGATAGTTGCCGATATCACTGCGCGACATACTTAAATTGAATTTTGTCGGTGAATAGTTGCGCGCTTGAAAGCGCCGGGAAAAATTCAACAGGAAAGTGGCAAGGCGTTCGTCGGCATTTTTCGTCCCAAGCAACAGCATGAGCTCCTGATAACCGACAATCTCCTGGCTCATAATCCTGAGCATCTGCTGGCTGACCGACGGCATTGCCTTGCTGTACGCCTGCAACGCGTCGACGGGGACTTCGCACACCATGGTGGTTTCCAGCACCCTCGCCTCGCTGGTGTAGTGACCTGCGGTGATGGAATCCAGACCAAGCAATTCACCGGTGACGCGGAAGCCTGTGATCTGCATTCGCCCGTCATTGGTTGATACATAGGTTTTGGCCGAACCACTGCGAATCGCATAGACGGCTCGCCTGGGCTCGCCGATGCGGTAAAGCAACTCGCCGCGCTTGAACTGCCTGCGACTCTTGACAATGGTCTCAAGCATGGACAGATCCACATCGGGACCGTTCACCTCGCGACACAGACCGTAAATACCGCAATCATCGCAGGCGATCGGGAGGCAGACACCTCCCCCGCCCGCCCGCCCGGTCTCAACTTTGTCTTGCCTGATATGTACGACTACTGTCACCATCGGTTACCCGCAACAAGGCATCTCGAAAAACCCAAGTTTCGTCGCTCCCGCGAAACGGACAGAGCGAAGTTTCGCGGGTATGACGGATTTTTTGGCTGCCCGCAATTTAATAAGAAGGCTGGCTCGCCAAACACTATGTACGCATTGTACTCCTTGCATCATCGTTTTTCCCCGGGCATCACCCCCCCCCGGCAGATCGCAAATGCAGTATTTCGCACCACGCTCTGCGGCAGCTGGCTGATCGACCGGATGCTCCTGCAGCAGCGCAACGGTTTTCATTTTTCCCGGCTTCCACTTCGCATGCACTGGATAACGCTTCGTTACTCAACGATATTCAGGTCCGGCATGCGATAACCGGCGTTGAGCACAACTTCGACCAGACTGAGATATCAGCATGAGAGTCTACTGCCGGAGCTTGATTACAAGAGGTGGCCAAACATGCTGCCGGACGTTTTTACCAAGACTGGAGCGGGTGAAGGGGATCGAACCCTCGTCTTAAGCTTGGGAAGCTTCTGCTCTACCATTGAGCTACACCCGCTTGGTGTAAAATGCGGCGCGGATTCTAACACGGACAAACGAAGTGATAACGGTCAGCATCAACGGCGAGTCCCGCCAATTTTCCCAACCCATCAGCATTACGTCGTTTATAGAAGTGATGGGCTACAGCGGCAAACGTATTGCACTCGAGCGCAACGGCGAAATCGTACCGCGCAGCACCTTCGCCACAGCGCAACTGAACGACGGCGACAAACTCGAAATCGTGGTTGCGGTCGGCGGCGGTTAACAACTATTCAGGAAGAATGTAATGAACGACAAACTCATCATCGCAGGCAAAAGCTATTCATCCCGGCTGCTGGTCGGCACCGGTAAATATAAGGACTTCACCGAAACGCGCACCGCACTGGATGCGAGTGGGGCGGAGATCGTCACGGTAGCGATTCGTCGCGTCAATCTTGGCCAGAACGCCAATGAGCCGAATCTGCTGGATGCCGTGCCGCCGTCGAAATTTACCTATCTGCCAAACACCGCCGGCTGCTACAGCGCCGACGATGCGGTGCGCACGCTGCGCCTGGCGCGCGAGCTGCTGGATGGACACTCACTGGTCAAACTCGAAGTGCTGGGCGACCCGCAATCCCTTTATCCCAATGTGATCGAGACCATCGCCGCCGCGAAAACGCTGGTGGCGGATGGTTTCCAGGTGATGGTCTATACCTCGGACGACCCTATCATCGCCAAACAACTGGAGGACATCGGCTGTGTGGCGATCATGCCGCTGGCCTCGCTCATCGGCTCCGGCATGGGCATTCTCAACCCGTGGAACCTGCAACTCATCATGGATCGTGTCAGCGTGCCGGTGATCGTGGATGCGGGGGTGGGAACAGCATCGGATGCCACCATTGCGATGGAGCTGGGTTGCGATGGCGTGCTGATGAATACCGCCATTGCCGGCGCACAAAATCCGGTGCTGATGGCGAGTGCGATGAAACAAGCAGTGGAAGCAGGACGCAGCGCATTCCTTGCCGGACGCATGCCAAAGAAACTTTACAGTGCCAGCCCGAGTTCGCCGACATCGGGGATCATCGGTTCGGCGCACAAATAAAATCAATCCCTCATCCGCAGATTACACAGATTCCCGCAGATTAAGCACGGTTCTTAATCTGTTTAATCTGCGAAATCTGCGGGCAATGCTTTTACCATGACCGACACCGCCGACCTCAAGAACAGGCACATCCGCAGCTTCGTGCTGCGCCAGGGGCGCACTTCACCGGGGCAGCAACGCGCCATCGACACATGGCTGCCGCACTTCGGTATTCCTTACGCTACACACCCTCTCGATCTCGATCAGGCCTTCGGTCGCCACGCAGCGAAGATTATGGAGATCGGTTTCGGCATGGGCGACAGCACGGCAACCATCGCCCAGGCGCATCCGGAAATCGATTATCTGGCGCTGGAAGTGCACACGCCCGGTGTCGGTAATCTGCTCAAGCTGATCGATTCGCGACAGTTAAGCAATATCCGCATCATGCAACACGATGCCGTGGAAGTGCTGCGCGACATGATTGCGGATAACACCCTTGACGGGGTGCATATCTTCTTCCCCGACCCGTGGCACAAGGCGCGCCACAACAAGCGCCGGCTGATCCAGTCGCCGTTCATCGCCAAACTGGTGCAGAAAATAAAACCCGGTGGCTACCTCCATGTCGCCACCGACTGGCAGGATTACGCCGAACAGGTATTGCGCGTATTGACCGGGGAGCCACTGCTGGAAAATACCGCCGCCGATTACGCGCCTCGCCCTGCCTATCGTCCGCTCACCAAGTTCGAGCAACGCGGCCTGCGTCTCGGGCATAGTGTGTGGGATCTAGTTTTTCGGCGCAAGGAAAATCTGTAACAGATCATTCAGGAAGCGTTGCCCCAATTCGGTCGGTGCGATGCGTTGCTCATTGCGAAGCAACAGCCCCCGTTTTTCGGCCTCCGCCAGTTCGTTGCGAATCAACAGCAGCGACAGGCTGGTCCGCTCCTGAAACAGCGTTTCATCGAAACCGTCATTCAAACGCAGCGCATTCATCATGAACTCGAAGGCAAGATCCCCTTTACCCAATCGATGTTCGTCCTGCACCGGCGATCCCTGCGCCACCGCAGCCAGATAGGCATGGGGCTGCTTGTAACGGGCCTGCCGCATCACCTTGTCGTGGAAGCTCAGTTTGCTGTGTGCACCCGCGCCGATGCCGAGGTAATCGCCAAACTGCCAGTAATTCAGATTGTGGCGCGAGCGGCGCTTGGGCTGGGCGAAGGCCGAGGTTTCGTAATGTTCGTAACCGTGCGCGGCAAGTAATGTTTCGATCTGGTTCTGCATCTCGCTGCTTGCATCGTCGTCCGGCAACGGCGGCGGCTGGTATGCAAACAGCGTATTGGGCTCCAGCGTCAGGTGGTAGCAGGACAGATGCTGCGGCATAAATTGCAATGCGGTCTGCGCATCGCACATCGCCTGTTCCAAGGTCTGCTGCGGCAACGCGTACATCAGATCGAGATTGATGTTATCAAAATTCCGCTGTGCAATTTCGATGGCACGCCGCGCCTCATCGGCACTGTGAATACGCCCCAATGCCCGCAGATGTGTATCGTTAAAACTCTGGATGCCAAGCGACAGACGATTCACCCCCGCCTCGCGATAGGCGGCGAAGCGCTCCGCTTCCACCGTGCCGGGATTGGCCTCCAGCGTGATCTCGGCATCGTGCGCCAGCGGCAGCAGCATGCGCACCTGGGTCAGCAAACGGGTAAGTGCTTCCCCCGAAAGCAGACTCGGCGTGCCGCCACCGATGAAAATGGAATAGACCTTGCGCCCCCATATCTGCGGCAGCGCCAGCTCGAGATCGCGCACCAACGCGTCGACATAAACCTGCTCCGGCAGCTCTCCGCGCGCCTCGTGCGAATTGAAATCACAATACGGACATTTGCGCACGCACCAGGGGATGTGAATATATAACGACAGCGGCGGGGTTGCCTGAAAGTTGACCGCCTGCGATTTGAGACCGACGGGATGCAGCGGCTGGGTGTTCATGCGCCGCGCAGTTTTTGCAAAAGTACCTGCAGTGCCTTGCCACGATGGCTGATGGCGTGTTTTTCAGCGTGGCTCAATTCCGCGCTCATCCTGCCCAGTTCGGGCAGCCAGAACAACGGGGCATAGCCGAAGCCCCCGCCCCCGCGTTCCTCGTGCGCGATCTCGCCCTGCCATTCACCTTCAGCGATGATCGGCTGCGGGTCGTCGGGATGACGCACCAGCACCAGCACACAATAGTAATGCGCGCGGCGATCCGTCACGCCCTGCATCTCGTGCAACAACTTTTCATTATTGCGCGTATCAGACTTCGGATTGTCACCGGCATAGCGCGCCGACTGCACGCCGGGTGCACCGCCCAAGGCTTCGACACAAATGCCGGAATCGTCGGCCAGCGCAGGCAATCCACTTTCGCGGCTGACGTGACGCGCCTTGGCCAGCGCATTCTCGATGAAGGTACAGTGCGGTTCTTCTGCCTCGGAAATACCGAGCTGAGCCTGGGTGAGTACTTCGATGCCGAGCGGCGCCAGCATCTGCTGAAATTCGCGCAGCTTGCCGGGATTGTTGGAGGCGATGACAAGTTTATTCATATTGACCCTATCCGCAGATTACACAGATTCACGCAGATTTCAGACCAGAGCGATTGATGTTTTCCATCTGTTTAATCTGCGTAATCTGCGGACAGTTGCTTTTAACCAGCCAAGACCGCACGCTGTTTTTCGACCAGTTGCGCGATACCGTTCTTTGCCAGCTCCAGCAGTGCATCCATTTCCTCGCGCGAGAAGGGATGACCTTCTGCCGTCCCCTGCACTTCGACAAAGTGGCCGCTGCCCAGCATCACCACGTTCATGTCGGTATCGCAGGCAGAGTCTTCGACGTAATCAAGATCAAGCACCGGCGCGCCCTCGTAGATGCCGACCGAAATCGCGGCGACGAAATCCTTGAGCGGGCTCTCCTGTACCAATCCCTGTTGCATTAGCCCGCTTACCGCATCGTGCAGCGCAACGAAGGCGCCGGTGATACTGGCGGTGCGCGTGCCGCCGTCAGCCTGGATCACATCGCAATCGAGCTGGATCGTGCGCTCGCCGAGTTTGCCGAGATCGACCACCGCGCGCAGGCTGCGTCCGATCAGGCGCTGAATCTCCTGGGTGCGCCCGGACTGTTTGCCCTTGGCTGCTTCACGCGACATGCGGCTGCCGGTCGAACGCGGCAACATGCCGTATTCCGCCGTGACCCAGCCTTCGCCGCTGCCCTTCTTGTGCGGCGGCACGCGCTCTTCGACGCTGGCGGTGCAAATGACCCTGGTGTCGCCGCACTCGATCAGCACCGAGCCTTCGGCATGTTTGGTGTAGTGACGAGTGATGCAAATTGAACGAAGCTGGTCTGACTGGCGCTGGCTGGGACGCATGAGTGAAATCTCGGGACAGTTTGAAAGGGGCGCGATTATAACGCGCCGATCGCTATGCTATTGCCAGCGGCACACATACAGGCGTTTCGGTCGGGTGATCTTGCTCTGCAGCACCCAGGCGCGCAGCGACGGCAGTCGTGTTATCGGCGCGCCCCGCCTCGCGCAGGACAGCCGTATCGATCAGTTCGTTCAAAACGGTTGGCAACGATGCTGCAGCCTGCACCTTCATCAAGTCTTTTTCCTCGAGCGGGCCCCAGAAGCCATCGCTGCAAAGCAACAGAGTATCACCGTCCCGGACGTCGGTGCAGGGGGAGACTTCCGTATAAAACATGTCTTCCACGCCACCCAGACAGTTGGTGATCTTGTTGCGATCGGGATGCGTCTTCATCTCTTCCGGACTGATGATTCCCCAGTCCGCCCATTGCTGCACCACCGAATGGTCGTGGCTGACCTTCGCCACCCCGCCATCGCGCAACTGGTAAAAACGCGAATCGCCGGCGTGCGCGACCCATACCTTGCCATCCTGCACCAGTGCCGCAACGCAGGTTGTCCCCGGATTGCCCCCTAGTTTTTGTTCAACTGCGTAGTCAATAATGGCGTCATGCGCGGCACGCATGGTGGCACGGAGAAAAACTTCCGGCTCTTGCGCGCGCCCCGATTCCAGCCGGCTGAATGCACGCATAAAGGTATAGATAGACATTTGTGCGGCGATTTCGCCATGCAGATGACCGCCCATCCCGTCGGCCAGCAGCAGCAGCAACGCATCGTTGGTATAGGCATAACCGGCGCGATCCTGGTTGTACTTGCGTCCGCCAATATGATTGGCCTGGTGAATGACAAACTTCATCTATGCTTTCCCGCTGAATTGAACGGCATGCGCAGCCGGCAACCCGGACACAGTGACGCGAAGCGCTCTGGTGCGGGACGGGTTGCAAGCGGCGGCTTGCGCAATCGTAATATAATGCGCGCCATTCAGCCTGTATTTTTTCCATCCATCCGGAGTCTCCATGATCTACAGCATGACCGGCTTTGCCGTGGCAGCCGCCGAACTTGACGGTGGTTCGCTCACCCTCGAACTGCGTTCGGTCAACCATCGTTATCTCGACCTGCAACTGCGTTTGCCGGATGAGCTGCGCGGACGTGAACCCGCATTGCGCGATGCGATTTGCGCACAAATCAGCCGTGGCAAAGTGGAGTGCCGGGTAAATTTTACCCTGCGCCAGACCGCACAACATCCGGCTCAACTCAATCTGGAACTTGTGCACCAACTGGGCGCATGGAGTTCACAGATTCGCGCAGCCCTACCCGGCGCAGATGAACTTGCGGTAATTGATGTGCTGCACTGGAATGGTGTCCTGGAAAGCCAAAGCATCAGCGGCGATACATTAAACACCGCCCTCCACGCTTTGTTGCAGCAGGTCTTGCAGGAATTCTCCGCCGCACGCCGACGCGAAGGTGAAAAACTTTCCGCTTTCCTGCAGCAACGCGTGGCGCAAATCGACACATTGCGCAGCGCTGTCGCCCCGCGTATCCCGGGCGCCATCGCTGCCTACGAAGCCAGATTGCGCATGCGCTTGCTGGATGCGCTGGGCGGCGATGATGACGAGCGTGTTCGCCAGGAAATCACCCTGTACGCCAGCAAGATCGATGTCGATGAAGAACTTTCACGCCTCGCCGCCCATCTGGCAGAAGTCCGGCGCGCACTGACAAGCGGCGGTGCCATCGGCAAACGCCTCGATTTTCTGATGCAGGAATTACATCGCGAGGCCAATACCTTGGGCGCAAAGTCGGTGGATGCAGAAGTTTCGCATTGCGCCATGGAAATCAAGCTCCTCATCGAACAGATGCGCGAGCAAGTACAGAATATCGAATAGGAGAACAGTATGTCCGGCAGCCTTTTCGTCATCAGCGCGCCCTCGGGTGCCGGCAAGACCAGCTTGGTGCATGCCCTGCTGCAGACCAATTTGCAGATCGACCTGTCGGTGTCCTACACCACACGGCCGCCGCGCGCGGGCGAAATCGGCGGCAAGGACTATCACTTCGTCAGCCGCGAGCAATTCCTTGCCATGGCCGCACAAGGTGAATTTCTGGAGAGCGCCGAAGTGTATGGCAATCTTTACGGCACCTCGGGCACCTGGATCGCGCAGGAGAATGCCCGCGACCGCGACATTCTGCTGGAGATCGACTGGCAGGGAGCGGCGCAGGTGCGCAGGTTATTCCCGGAATGTCTGCGCATTTTTGTCCTGCCGCCTTCGCTGGAGGCACTGGCGCAACGCTTGCAGGGCCGCGGTAAGGACGCTCCGGAGGTGATCGCTACCCGTCTCGCCGCCGCGCGCGAGGATGTCTCCCATCTGGCTGAATTCGATTATGTTATTATCAACGCCGACCTTGATGAGGCGGTGCGGGAACTGAACTCCATTGTCCTGACCGCGCGTTTGCGTCTTGCCAAACAGCTCGTCCGCCAGCGTAATCTCATCAATCAATTCCTGACTCCGGAGAAATAAATCATGGCACGCATCACTGTAGAAGATTGCATGGCAAATATTCCCAACCGTTTCGAGCTGACCCTGGCGGCAGCTTACCGTGCCCGCCAGTTGGCGAATGGCGCCAACCATCTGGTTGAAACCAGCAAGGACAAACCCACCGTCATCGCCTTGCGCGAAATCAGCGAAGGCAAAGTCGGCGTGGAAATCCTCAATCGCGGCATGGCCTGAACTGTAGCGCCTCCCTACGGATGCAGGCGCGCGGAGGGTTAGCCCATGTCAAAAGCCGATGCCGACCTGCTTCTGAAAGAAGTTTCCACCTATCTCAAGCCGGAGGACGTGGCACAGATCAAGGCGGCGCTTGAATTCAGTCGCAGCGCTCACGCTGGCCAGCTGCGCCAGTCGGGTGCGCCCTACGTTACGCATCCCATCTCCGTTGCGCGCATCCTCACTGTGCTGCATCTGGATGTGCATGCCATCATCGCTGCCCTGTTACACGATGTCGTCGAAGACACGCCCGTCACCCTCGAGCAAATTGCCGCACCTTTTGGTTCTACCGTAGCTGAACTGGTTGAAGGCTTGAGCAAGATCGACAAGCTGAAATTTGATACCAAGGAAGACGCGCAGGCCGAAAATTTTCGCAAAATGTTGCTGGCCATGGCACGCGATGTGCGTGTCATTCTCATCAAGCTGGCTGATCGGCTGCATAACGCACGCACGCTGGATTCGGTGTCAGCAGAAAAGAGCGCCCGCATCGCCCGCGAAACGATGGATATCTATGCCCCCATCGCCAATCGCCTCGGTCTGAACAACATTTTCCAGGAGCTGCAAGACCTTAGCTTCAAGTATTTGCACCCCAACCGTTACCGTGTTTTGTCCAAGGCGCTCAAGGTGGCACGCGGCAATCGGCGTGAGGTCGTGAGCAAGATTCTGGAAGCCATCAGCAAGCGTCTGGAGTTGCACCAGATCAAGGCTGAGGTCAAGGGCCGCGAGAAGCACCTGTACGGCATTTATCAAAAGATGCAGGCCAAATCGTTGGCCTTTGCCCAAGTGCTCGACATCTATGGCTTCCGCATCCTGGTGGATGATGTCGCGTCCTGCTACCTTGCGCTGGGTGCTTTGCACGGACTGTACAAACCCTTTCCGGGTAAATTCAAAGACTACATCGCGATCCCCAAGGCCAACGGTTACCAATCGTTGCACACGACACTGTTCGGCCCCTTCGGCACTCCGATCGAAGTGCAGATCCGCACCCACGAAATGAACAAGCTGGCAGAGAGCGGTGTGGCTTCGCACTGGTTGTACAAGGCCTCGGACTCGCAAATCAACGAGCTGCAGCAAAAGACCCACCAATGGTTGCAGAGTTTGCTGGGAAGCCTGGCACAAAGTGGCGACTCGGCTGAATTCCTGGAGCATCTGAAGATCGACCTGTTCCCCGATGAAGTCTATGTCTTCTCACCCAATGGCAAGATATTCGCCTTGCCGCGCGGCGCGACAACGGTTGATTTTGCCTATTCGGTGCATACCGATATCGGCAATCGCTGCGTTGCCGCCAAAGTTAACAGTGAGCTGGTGCCCTTACGCACCGAACTGCACAACGGCGACCGGGTCGAGATCATCACCGCGGTGCAGATTCACCCCAATCCGGCTTGGCTGGGCTACGTCGCCACCAGCAAAGCTCGTGCCGAGATTCGCCACTCGCTGCGCACCATGCACCTCACCGAATCCGCCAAGCTTGGCGAGCGGCTGCTTGCGCAGGCCCTTGGCACTATGGGCCTGCATCTGCAGGACATGGATGAAGCACATTGGGAAAAATTGCTCAAGGAAACGGGTGTCAAATCGCAGCAGGACATTTTTGCCGACATCGGCCTCGGGCGTCGCCTGAATATGGTGGTTGCCAAACAACTCGCCAATCTGGGCGACACCATATCCAGTGATGTGCTGGGCAATGCGGTGGTCACCATTCAGGGCACAGAGGGTATGGCGGTCGAGTTTGCCAAGTGCTGCCGCCCGATTCCCGGCGACCCCATCATCGGGATTATCAAGAGCGGGCAGGGACTGGTGGTGCACACTCACGACTGCCCGACACTGCGCCACGGGCGCGGTAGCGAACAATGGCTCGATGTGGTCTGGGATAAAAACATTTCCCGCCTGTTCGAGGTCAGCCTCAAGCTGATCCTCGCCAACCAGCGCGGGGTGCTGGCCAAAGTTGCCGCCGCTATTTCCGATGCCGAATCCAATATCGAGAACGTCAACTTCAGCAGCGAAGGTGAATACACGGCGACCTATTTCACCCTTCAGGTCAGCAACCGTATGCACCTTGCGCGCATCATGCGCAACCTGCGCAGAATTCCGGAAGTCGTGCGCATTACCCGCCTGAAGAATCCGGGGTAGTACGGCGCACCTTGCGGGAGCGCAGTTCATTTCGCGATAGCCCGACACCAATCGCCCGATAAATGGGGCTCCCACAGGCAAAGTCAGCCGTTCGCGGGAGGAGATGCGCCGCACTCACAGGTCGAGCTTTCCTCCAAAACATTGCATCACTTCAAGCATCGCGCTCGCCTTGTCCCACGTTTCCTGATACTCAGCTTCGCATTGCGAATCGGCGACGATGCCGCCGCCCGCCCAGCAGCGAATCTCGTGGTGCGAATAAACAAGCGTGCGGATGGCGATATTGGTTTCCATCGCGCCGTCGTCACCGACATAGCCGATCGCCCCGCAATAAATCCCGCGCCGATGGGGCTCCAGTTGTTCGATGATTTCCATTGCCCGCTGCTTGGGCGCACCGGTAATCGAACCCCCGGGGAAGCAATCACGGAGCAAATCCAGTGCATGGCTACCCTGGCGCAATCTGCCTTCCACCGTACTGACCAGATGATGCACGTTGGAAAAACTTTCTACTTCGAACAATTTGGGTGTGCGCACCGAACCGGTTGCGCAGTTTTTGCTCAGGTCGTTACGCAACAAATCGACGATCATCAGGTTTTCCGCCCGATCTTTTGTGTGCCGGCGCAACGCTTGCGCCCGCCGTTGGTCTTCTGCGCTATCCAGGCTGCGCGCTCGCGTTCCCTTGATCGGCCGCGTCTCGACTCTGCCTTGACGCACTTCTAGAAATAGCTCGGGTGAAGCACACAGCACCTGCAGTTGCGGCCAGTCAAGGAATGCCGCGTAGGGCGCCGGACTCAAGCGGCGCAGTTCAAGGTACGCCGCGAAGGCATCGCCGGTCGCTTTAGCGGCAAAGCGCTGCGCCAGATTGACCTGATAACAATCGCCCTCGTGCAGGAACTTCTGGATTACTTCAAACGCGCGACGATAATGCTCCAAATCCAGATTGGTCTTGATACTGCCTTGCACCAGGAAGTCATTCTCGGCTTGAATGGTCGTCGCGGCCCCCTGCAATCGTCGCAAGATCTGCGGCAAGACGATTGCTGTTTGGGCATGGCGCTGCCGGGATACCAACTGTGCCTGGTGTTGCTGGTGGTCGATGACGACTGCCCAGTCATAGATACCTACCGCCATTTCCGGCAAATGTTCCTCGTTACGTGCGGTAGCAGGAAGATGGTGGAAATTGCGCGCGAGATCATAACCCCAGTACCCTAGTGCTCCCCCGGCAAACGGGATATCCGGCAACGGCGCTTCGATCACCCCCAGTTGCTTGCGTATCAGATGCAACGGGTCTTCATCTGTGTATTCATTCAAATCTCCGGCACAGACCGAAGTGTTGCCGTTTTCAGTGGTTAGCGTTGCCACTGGCTGTGCCACCAGCACATCGTAACGTCGGCCTCCGCCACTATCCAGCCATGCCGCCCATGGCAAATCGCGAATTGCGCTGAAGTAAGCGCTGGCGTCTGTTTGATAGGGAAGCAGAGAACTAAACAGCATGGATGACAAAATTGGGACCGGATAATTTCGGAGTGCTGGTCATGACGAGCATTAGTCGCAGTCAGAAGGAAGACGCGTTCGAATCAAGCCAGATCATCGCGTTGAATGCCAATGCGAACGATATCGAGTGCATCCGTTCGATGCGCGAGGTTTTAAATATACCCGATTCTGGGCAACCGGCTTCGGGGAGGAATTTGCGCTCGGTGCCATGCATCAACATTATGCCGATCTCGACGATGCGAAAGAGGTCGACCGTACCGGAGTTGCTCCAGACATTGCACTCGACAAGACCGGCGCCATGCCAATCAGGAATACACAACAAGATTGACAACAACCAAGGCCTGACCCACGAAATGGCCGGCGACTCCACCACCCCTGGCACCCAAAATTAAGGTATGGAAAAACCTCTGGCTAATTTTCATCCAGAGTTTTCTGCCCAAGCACGCCATCCGACGATTCAGGATTCCCGCTCAAGCACAGGTATTTTTGAGGGAACAAAACACCCTACCCTTACCAGGCACTCATCCAACAGAAGGCTTGCCACACAGCAATGTGAATCAGCCCCTACCTGCCTACGACGAGATCGGGGCCATCTTCACAGCCTCTCGCCAACTTAATTTGGCTTGCTGATCCCAGGTGTCGGGAACGGCCAAGTCGCTGCTGGACGAATAGGCGGCGGAGCCGAGGGTGCTACTGCAGTAGGTGCTGGAGCTGGTTTGGCTGCAACTACGGGCTTGGCTACCGGTTTCTTGGCTACTGCCTTCTTCGCCACAGGCTTCTTGGCAACGGCTTTTTTGGCAGCCGGCTTCTTGGCTACTGCCTTCTTCGCCACGGGTTTCTTGGCAACGGCTTTTTTGGCTACCGGTTTCTTGGCTACTGCCTTCTTTGCCACGGGTTTCTTGGCAACGGCTTTTTTGGCTACCGGTTTCTTGGCTACTGCCTTCTTCGCCACAGGCTTCTTGGCAACGGCTTTTTTGGCAGCCGGTTTCTTGGCTACTGCCTTCTTCGCCACGGGCTTCTTGGCAACGGCTTTTTTGGCAGCCGGTTTCTTGGCTACTGCCTTCTTTGCCACGGGCTTCTTGGCAACGGCTTTTTTGGCAGCCGGTTTCTTGGCTACTGCCTTCTTCGCCACGGGCTTCTTGGCAACGGCTTTTTTGGCAGCCGGTTTCTTGGCTACTGCCTTCTTCGCCACGGGCTTCTTGGCAACGGCTTTTTTGGCAGCCGGTTTCTTGGCTACCGCCTTCTTTACTGCGGGTTTGGCTTTCTTTGCTGCTACCATTTCAACCTCCTTAAGATATGAAAGTTAATGAAGAACAACCTCGACTACACCTTCGGCATGCCAAACTGCGCACGCCCGAAGCCTTATGAAGAAGGCAGCAAAAGCAGCCCTCAGCTCATTCGTGGGCAGATAACTCCGCCCTCTTGACCAGATAAAAATGAAACAGCGAATACATAATTTTGCAAAAAAATTATCCACTCCTGGTGACATATGCGTCTGCCCCAGAAGTTTCTTTGGCGGGAACTGAAGCCCCGAATTTATTTCGATTTGAATTACACCTGTCTTTGGAACCACGAGGTGGTTAAGTCTCATATAGTCAGATGTGGTCAAGAAAGGATTGGCTGGTCAGGCTCGTTGGCCCGAGAGTCGATTCAGAATATCTGGCGGGGGGACAAGCTCGGAAAAGGCTCTTGTTTTTTAGCTGCGCCTTAAACGCGACATGCAACATCAATATATTACTTTCCTTGTTTTCAAGCTTGCCCAAGCGAGCCTCCCCTTGTTTGAACAACTACAGGTAGTAGCAAAATCACCATTTACTCACTATATGTTGCGGTTGCGACTGTATCCCATTTGTGCAACATGTCAATACATTGCGTGAAATTTGTTGCAGATTTTTCACAAATTCTTCAGCGCCCAGAAATCAGATATCTCACAAAGTCGAATCCGCACTCTCATAACCAATCGTCATCGTCTTTCCTGCGGACCGGCAATTGCATACTTGAGTTGTCCAAGATAGCGCCCCCAATCAAACAGCGGGCCGGGGTCGGTTTTGCGTCCGGGCGCGATGTCGGAGTGCCCAACGATCTGTTGCAGTGGGTAGTGCCGCCGGAGGTGACGTGTCAAACGAATCAGGGAAATATACTGGCATGATTCAAAGGGGCCGCTGTCACATCCCTCCAGTTCAATTCCGATCGAAAAGTCATTGCAGCGCGTGCGTCCCTGCCATTGCGAAACCCCGGCATGCCAAGCGCGGTAGCCGCAACCCACGAACTGGGAGATGCTGCCATCGCGCCGTACCAGGAAATGAGCCGACACGTGCAGTCCTGCCAGTTGCGCATAGTAGGGATGCGCGCGGCAATCCAGGGTGTTGGTGAACAACTGGCAAATGCCGGGCCCGCCGAACTCATCCGGCGGCAGGCTGATACCATGAATCACCAGTAGCGAGATGGGTGTATGTGCCGGTCGAGTATCGAAATTGGGTGAGGGGAGACAACGCACGCCGCTGAACCAGCCGCAGGCATCCGGCTTCATTGCGGCATATCCTGCTCGGTGATGGCAAGCCGTTCCATGCGATAGCGCAGTGCGCGGAAAGTCACGCCCAGTATTCTGGCCGCTGCCGTCCGGTTGAAGTGGGTCTGGCGCAGGGCATCAAGGATCGCCTCGCGTTCGATCTGGTCCAGATAGTCGGTAAGTGGATATTTGTCACCCACCGACCCTGCAACCTCCTCCGTCACTGCGGGCGTCAACTGCAGGTCGGCAGGCTGGATGACGGCATCCGTACACAAGGCTACCGCCCGCTCGATGATGTTTTCCAGCTCGCGCACATTGCCGGGAAAATCATAAGCGGCAAGCGCCTGCAACGCCGTATTGGAAAATGCGATCTTGCTGCTGGTGTCGATTCGCGCCAGCAGTACATGTGCTATCGACGGCACATCTTCCCGCATCTCGCGCAGGGCGGGCATACGCAGGGCGATTACATTCAACCGGTAATATAAGTCCTGGCGAAACTTTCTCTCCTGCACGCACTGGGCCAAGTCGCGGTGGGTCGCACTCAGGATGCGCACATCGACGGCTTCCTCCTCAGCTGCGCCGACCCGGCGCACCTTTTTCTCCTGGATGGCACGCAGCAGTTTCACTTGCATCGCCAGTGGCAGTTCGGCCACCTCATCCAGAAACAAGGTGCCTTGGTGCGCCGCCTGAAACAAACCGTCCCTGTCCTTGTCGGCACCGGTGAATGCGCCCTTGCGATAGCCGAAGAATTCGCTTTCCATTAGATGTTCCGGAATCGCGCCGCAATTGACCGGCACGAAGGGCTGGCCGCAACGCGCGCTGTGCCTCACGATCAGCCGTGCCGCCAATTCCTTGCCGCTGCCGGATTCGCCGCTGATATGCACCGGTGCCTGACTGCGTGCCACGCGGGCGATCAACTCGCGCACCTGCAACATCGCCGCTGCCTCGCCCAGCAATCCGCTTACCGCATCGTCGGCGCGGCTGCGACAGGTCGGCAGGCGCAATGCAGAATTGACCAATGCGCGCAACTGCTCCAGCGACACCGGCTTCGACAGATAATCGAACGCGCCCGCCTTGAGCGCCGCCACCGCATTTTCCAGATTACCGTGCGCCGTAATCACCGCCACCGGCACATCCAGATTGCGCTCCGTAATATGGTACACGATGTCCAATCCACTGCCGTCCTGCATGCGCATATCGGTCAGGCAGAGCGAGAACTTTTCTTGTTCCAGTTGTTGCATGGCGGCGGCGACACCCGCAGCACGCATCACCTCCAGCCCCATGCGCAGCAATGCCAGCTCCAGCAATTCCAGAATGTCCGGCTCGTCATCCACGATCAACACCCTCTGCATCGGTGCACTCACGCTAATCTCCTTGTTCGTTGGCAGGCGCAGCGAATGTGATGCGGAAACAGGCTCCGCCTCCTTTGCCGTGCCGGTATTCAATGCGGGCACCATTCGCCTCGCACAGTTCGCGCGCGATGTACAAGCCCAGTCCGGTACCGCGGCTGTCTGTCGTATGGAACGGCTCGAACAGATTCTGCACCGCAGCGGACTCCACGCCCGGCCCGTCATCCCCGACTTCCAGCGCAACGATCCCGTCATCCGCAGATGCCACGCGCACGCGCACACTACCGGTGTCACCCCGACTATAGCGCAATGCGTTGCGGCACAAATTCCACAATATCTGCTCGAAGTGACCACGATCGAAACGAACCCTGCACGCCTGGGGCAATTGCAGTGCAAACACCACGAACTCGACCTGCTCGGTCAGGCACAATGCCTCGATAAAACCCGGCAACAGTACTGCCAAGTCGAGCAGTTCCGCCTGTGTTCGGTCGCGGCGGTTGAGTTGCATCACATCCTGCACGATGCGATCCAGACGCGCAGTATTCTCCTTTATCAATTGTAACAGGCGTCCCTGCGCTGGCTCTCTTACCCCATCATCCATCAACTCCGTCGCGTAACTGATTGCCGACAAGGGATTGCGCACTTCGTGCGCGATGTTTGCGGTGAGCCGCCCCAGCGCCGCCAGCTTCACCTGCCGCGCCTGCTCCTGCACCCGCTGCACATCTTCCAGTACCACTACTGCGCCCCAGAACACCCCGCTGCCAATACGCAGGAAGCGCACCCGCACCGCACTGTTTGTACGGGGTAGATGCAGAATTTCACTGCCCAACTCCGGGTTCTGGCGCCAACCCGCATACAGCGCCTCCAGCAAGGGAGAACAATCCCCCAACCTGACCTGCTCGGTGGGCGAAAAAACAAACCCCAGCAGACGGCTTGCACCAGGATTGGATTGCCGCACCCGGCCGCGCTCGTCCACCACCAGCATGCCGTCCGGCATGTCCTGAATCATCAGTCGGTTGGCCTCAGCCATGCTGGCCAGATCCGCGCCACGCAACGCGGCCAGTTTTTCGCTGGCCAGAGCATAACGGGACAAGGTATGCGCCAGCCAGGCCACGGCGAAATAGGAGATGCACTGAATACCAACCTGGAAAAATTGCGCCGCTGACACATCCTGGGTGAGCACCGCATAAGCGTGCTCGAGCAACAGCGCGATACTGGCCAGCGCCGCATACAGCATGGTCATGCGGCCGTGACTGATCAGCCCGGCAAAAGCCAGCGACACCAGCAACAACATGGGAAGATTGCTTTGTACCCCACCGCTGAAATAGGTGAGCAAGCTGATGTACACGATATCCGCGCACACCTGGAAAGCCAACTGCCAGCCAGATGATGGCCTGCGCCAGACCACGGCCAGCATCGAGGCAAGTACCAGCATGGCATAGCCCGCGCTGACCCAGAAGAATGCTGCCTGTTCGCGCGCCGTCAACAACAGGGCAGCGCCAAAAATGGCCGACATCACGAACAACAAGCCGCCCAGCAACAGCCGGTAAAGATTGAAGAAACCGAGAGAGCGCCAGAGTTTTTCCGGCGTCAGCGCAACCGATGGGCGCAGCGCCGTGAACAGGGAAGTATCAGAAGCCGGACTTTCCTTCATGCGCATTATGGAGTGGTTTCACCGCGACGGTGCGCCTCGCAACAATAACAGTTGTCGCCCTCCGTGATGCATTCACTTCTGGGTAAATGCACGCCGCAGCGCGCGCAACACACCATGTCCTCGCCCTGCGGCGGGGTCTTTGCATCGTCGCTCTTGTTGCGGAAAGAACGCAACAACCAGTACACCAGTGCGATGGCCACAGCAAGAAAGATCAACCGCGTCATATCAAGCTCCTCTGTTGGTGCGATAGCTACGGTGGGTGAACGCCGTGAATCCGTCTGAAATTGGTGCGCTCGGCGGGAGTCGAACCCACGACCCTCGGCTTCGGAAACCGATACTCTATCCAGCTGAGCTACGAGCGCGTTTTGAAGCGGTGCGCAGGATAACGGCTTTTGCCTTTGCCGTCCAACTACTACTACGGCGCAGCGAAACAGGCCAAATGCTGCGTGTGACAGACGTAGGCCTTGGCATAGAGCAGCAGCACCCAGCACCAGAACAGCAGCAGAAAAGCGACGAGTCCCATGTAGGGATCGGCAATCAGCTTGGGGCTGAGCCTGCGCGTAAATCTGACGACCGGCAGGGTGATCGCATGAAATAGGCGATAGATGACATTCGCCAGCCGTGCCTGTCCGGCCATCGCCCCGACGATGGTCTGCGCCAGCAGGGAGACAGCGGCGATCTCGACCAGTGCCTTCAACACACCGACGATGAGCAGTGCGGGAGAATTCATCGTCCACCTTCAATAATCAAGCATCGATACACGGTCAGACTTTCTCGATATCGGCATCGGTCGCCAGGCGGGGATAGCGCACATGATCAACCATCGCCTGTATCTGTAAATCGGGTGCACGCGTCAACAGACTGCCGAGGACGATCCCGATGAACCCGACCGGCATGCCGAAGATGCCGGCGGAAATCGGATTGATATCCCACCACAGGCTGCCGTTGACGCCAAAGAACGGGTAAGTGCGATACATGTAGTACATGCACACGGCCAAGCCGCCGACCATGCCGATCACCGCTCCGCTCCGGTTGGCGCGCTTCCAGAAGATGCCCAGCACCAGCGCCGGAAAGAAGGCGGAAGCTGCCAGCGAGAATGCCGCGCCCACGAGGAACAATATATCCCCGGGTTTGAGCGAGGTAACGTACGCACCACAAATCGCCACCAGCAGCAACAGTCCCTTGGAGATCGCCAGGCGGCGCGAAGTTGGTGCAGCGGGGTCGATCATTTTGTAGTAAATGTCATGCGACAACGCATTGGCGATGGTCAGCATCAGACCGTCTGCCGTGGACAGCGCGGCGGCCAGCCCACCCGCCGCCACCAGCGCGGTGACCACGTAGGGCAGACCGGCAATCTCCGGTGTCGCCAGCACGACCAGGTCGCCACCCAGCGTGATCTCCGCCAGCTGTACGATGCCGTCCCGGTTCATGTCGGTCACGCTCATCAGGGTTTTGTCCACCGCCGCCCAGGCCGATACCCAGCTCGGAAGTTCGGAGAAACTGGAACCGACCAGCAGGGTATAGACATCATATTTGGCCAGCACCGCCAGCGCCGGTGCCGTGATATAGAGCAGCGAAATGAAGGCCAGCGACCAGAACACCGACAGCCGCGCCTCTTTCACCGAGGTGGTGGTGTAAAAGCGCATCAGGATGTGCGGTAAAGCGGCCGTGCCCACCATCAGGCACAACACCAGCGCCAGAAAATTTTTGCGCTTGATGTCCCGGCCCGCTTCATCCGGCGCTGCAAAAGGCTCGGCGTGCGGTGATATTGGAGCCGCCCGGGCACGTTCGGCATCGGCAGCCATCTGCCACGCCGCACGCGCGCCAGCCACATCTTTCGGCAATTTAGCCAGGCTGTTTTTAGCCTCCGCCAGCATTTCCGGCGTGGTCGACCGCTCTGCCTTGAGCTTCGCAACCGTTGCCGCCAATTCCGTTTTTTCCGTTGCCAGATAATCCGCACCACCCGCCTCCAGCGCTCGCAGTTTTGCTTCATGCTGCGCCTGTTGTTGGCTGAACAGGGCGCGCACCTCCGCCTCGCGCTCGCCTTCCGCAGTAGTCGGATCGTTCAGCACCTGTTCGCGCGCAGTGACCTGCTGCAACACATAACCATAAGCGAGCTGTGGCACCGGATTGCCGGTGTGTTTGACCGACAGCCAGATCACCGGAATCATGTAGGCGACAATTAAAATGACGTACTGGGAGACTTGGGTCCAGGTTACCGCGCGCATGCCGCCCAGAAAAGAACAGAGCAGGATGCTGCCCAAACCGACGAACACGCCGATGCCGAAATCCAGTCCGGTAAAACGGCTGACGATCAGCCCCAGACCGTAGATCTGCGCGATGACGTAGGTGAACGAGCACAGAATGGCAGCGAACACGCCGATCACGCGCGGCACATCGCCGCCGTAACGCGCACCGAGAAAATCGGGAATCGTGAACTGGCCAAATTTGCGCAGATACGGCGCCAGGAACAGGGCGACCAGACAGAAACCGCCGGTCCAGCCCATGACGAACGCCAACCCGTCGTAACCCGATATGTACAGTGTGCCCGCCAGTCCGATAAAACTGGCGGCCGACATCCAGTCGGCCGCCGTTGCCATGCCGTTGAACAAGGCGGGTATCCGGCGTCCCGCCACATAATATTCCGCCACGTCAGAAGTACGGGACAGAATGCCGATCCCGGCGTAGAGGGAAACAGTCACGCCGAGAAAAATATAGCCCAGCACTTTGTTCGGCACACCCATCTGCTCCAGGATGGACAGCAGAACGACGAAACCGATCACGCCGCCGGTGTAGAGGGAATAGTAACGTTTGAGCTGGGAGATAAATTGTGTTTGCGCAGAATCCGCCATCACTGCTCTTCCTGTATGTCGAATTGGCGGTCCAGTTTATCCATGCGCCAGGCATAGATGCCAATCAGCACCACATAGATGAGCAACGCCCCTTGTGCTGCCATGTAGAACGGCAATGGAAACCCGAGGAAGGTCAACGCCTGCAGTTCCCGCGCAAACCAGCTGACCACGAAAGTGGCAATGAACCAGATTGCCAGCAACATGCCGGTCAGGCGCAAATTGCTGCGCCAATAACGTTTGTGTTTAGCATCAAGTTGCACGATCACCCCCCTTTTCAATCACAAGCTCCGCGATCGCCCCTGTCGCGCAGCTTTGAAAAAAAGCCTGTTACCCCTAGAATGTTGCGCAGACAGATCCGCCCTATCCACAACCCCGACTAATCATCACACATTATGCGTATCCTGATCGCCGAAGACGACGAAGTACTTGCAGACGGATTGTGCCACTCCATGCGCCAGTCCGGCTATGCCGTTGACTGGGTCAAGGACGGCCATGCCGCACGCCTGATTCTCAGCGGCGAACAACCTTTCGATCTGGTCATCCTCGATCTGGGACTGCCCCGGGTGGACGGCTTCAGTGTGCTACGAAGTCTGCGCGAAAACAACCGGCAGGTACCGGTGATCATCCTGACCGCGCGCGATGCGGAAGGGGATCGCGTGCGCGGACTTGATCTCGGCGCGGACGATTACATGATCAAACCTTTCAGCCTGCCGGAACTGGAAGCGCGCGTGCGCGCCCTGATCCGGCGCGGGCAGTGCGGGGTCAATCCGGTTTATACCTGCGGCACCCTCATGTTCGACAGTGTCGCCCGGCGTACCACAATCGATGGCGAACCGCTCGAACTGACCACGCGCGAGTTGAGTGTGCTCGAAGCGCTGATGCTGCGCACCGGCTGGGTGGTGAGCAAAGACCAATTGCTGGAGCGCATTTACAGCTATGCCGAAGAAGCCAGCAGCAATGCAATCGAAGTCTATATCCATCGCTTGCGCAAAAAGATCGAGCCGGCGGGTGTAACCATCCGCACCATCCGCGGGCTGGGTTATGTGATCGACAAACTGAAACCGGTTTCCGGCTAGCCCGCTCACCTCAATCAGATTCACATGAGTCATCCCCGCGCCCAGGAATCCCCAGTCCGCTCCCTGCGCAGCTACCTCATGCAGCGCTTGCTGATCTCGCTCTATCTGCTGTGGATCGTCAGCACCGTGGTCGGTTACTTCGCCACCATCAACTATGCCAACCAACCTTACGATCTGGTCCTGCTGCAGCGCGCGCATGAGATTTCCGCCCAGCTCAAACTGGGCAGCGGCAACGAACAAATGGATCTCGTCCCGCCGCTTCCCGACGGCTCCGATCCGGGCATGCCGGATCGAGTGCTGTACACCGTCACCGACAGCCAGGGGCGCAAACTTGCCGGCAACGGCAACACCTTGCGTCCGCTTTCTTACCGGCGCGGGCGCAGCGGTCCGCTGTTCAGCAACAGTGAGCGGGAGGGAAAGAAAACGCGCATGGTCAGCCTGACTTTCCCCTCGCGCGACGAGGTGCTGCAATTGCACGTGTCGGAGACTATCGAGCAACGGCAAGCCCTGATCCGGGGCATTCTGGCCAACATCGTCATCCCGCAATTGCTGCTGACGCTGATTGCACTGGGCGTCGTCTGGTATGGGGTAAAGCAGGGATTGCGCCCGCTGGAACGACTGCGGCGCGAAGTGCTGGAGCGGCACCGCGACGACCTGTCGCGTCTTGACGGCAGCAAAGCACCCGCCGAGGTCGGCCCACTGATCGACGCAGTCAACAATTTACTGGAGCGACTGAAGCAGGTGATGGCGGTACAGAAGCGTTTCCTCGCCGATGCGGCACACCAGTTGCGCACGCCGTTTGCCGGGTTGAAGACGCAGGCAGAACTGGCCTTGCGCTCGGATGATGTTTCGTTAAAACAGCATGCGCTCGAACATATTCTGACCAGCACCCGTCACGGCACCCGTTTGGTCAACCAGCTTCTGGCACTGGCGCGCAACGAGCCTGGAGGGGAGCGTGTCGACCGTTTTGCGCCGCTTGATCTCAACCAATTGGCACAGGAATGCGCGCTCAACTGGGTGCAGATGGCGCTGGAAAAGAACATCGACCTCGGCTTTGAGGGTGCGGGTGCAGCGGTGATGATCGAAGGTGATGCAAACGGTCTGCAGGAGCTGCTCAACAACCTGATCGACAATGCGATCCGCTATACGCCCGCCAATGGCCATATCACGGTCAGCGTCGGTCTGCTGCACAAGCGCGCGACACTGTGCGTCGAGGATAACGGTCCGGGCATCGCTCCGGAACACCGTGAGCGGGTGTTCGAACGGTTTTATCGCATCCTTGGTAATGGCGAAAGCGGCAGCGGACTCGGCCTGCCCATCGTGGCTGAGATCGCCAAACAGCACGCTGCCGAGATTGAACTGAATAGCGGCAGCGACGGCATCGGCACCCGAATCTGTGTGACATTCCTCCTGCTGCGCGCTGGCTAGGTAAAGCCAGGGCCTGTGCTCCGGGAACCGGCGCCAAGATTTGCTGTTCAGGCTTGCATCGTGCTTGCGTCGGCGGTGAGGCATGTGCACAATGCGGCTCCCCCACCCAATCCTGTCGCGGCATCATGACTGACCAATCCAAACTAGCTCCAGGCCTCTGGTTGCAAATCGCCCAGGGGTGGCAGACCTTCCGCGATTACATGGGGGCAGGCGGCCGCCGCAAGGAAATGGTGAATGATGCGGCTTCTCTGCGGCGCTTTCTGGAAGAACGCGCCAGCCATGTGGCACAGACCTCGCTCTATGGTTATCTGCGGACACGTGCCGGTCAGCGTTATCCGGAACTGTTCGATGAAGACATCTTTGTGGATGCCCTCAATATTGCCAAGTGGCAAGTGTGGCTGGCCTGTCTGGCTGATGTGACGGTGTATGCCGGTGGCTTGCTGGCACAGCAGCAACCCGCGACCGAAACGCGCGTCGCCCGACTGATGCTCGGGATAGTGGACACTATCCTGCACGACACCGGCATTCCGGCAGATTCAGGGGAGGCTTTTACAACCCATGCTGAACAGGTTCGTACCCGTATCGCCCAGTGCCCCTGGGCCACGGTAGGCGAAGGCGAAGATGCATTCAGCGAGAGTCCGGCGGCGCTGTACAAATGGGCACCCCTCGTCGACAACCTCAAGCAACTCGACGAGGAGATCGTGTTGAACTCGGTGCGTTTTCGCTGGCAGGAGGTGCGCCGCGACTTGCGGCAGGCACTCGATATCGATGCCGTTCTAAACAAGCAGCACTGATCCGTTGCCGCCACGCCTCACTTCAGGACCAACCCAATCAAATAGGCGACACCCCTCGCCAATTCACTCTCCAGCGGGAATGACAACATCCCCATTACGGAGTAGCCAAGCAGCCACGGCATCAAATAAAAGCGGACGATAAAAAAGAACCAGGCCACATAGAGCGGCACCAGCGGCGCGACCATGAATGAGGGGGTGACCGGCTCAAACAGCCGGATCAAGGGGTCGGTCACGCGGATAAAGAAACGGCTGAAGAAAAACCTGCTTTCCTCGGGCAGGAAAATACGCATGCCAAACCGGCCGAGCAGGGTCCACATCACCACACCAAGCACGTAGTCGATCACGACGACCCACATTGGGATTCCAGAAATCATCAATCCTTCTCCATGTTTTGTATGAGGTAAAAAATGCCGGGGCGGGTAACCCCGCCCCGGCACGTTACCAGACTATCCGGTCAGTGTGTGTCGCTGAGAATTGCATCACCTCTTGGAATACGGATCTCATCAACCATCCGCTGGATTTCTTGATCCGGCTCCTTGGTCATCAAGGTTACCGCAACCATGGCAATCAGACTGGCCAGGGTGCCGACAATGCCAAAGCGCAGGTGATCGAGGCCGATCCACGGTTCCATCAGCTTGTTGAACACCATGTACAGATACCACGAACCCACACCCAGACCCACTGCCATGCCGGCGATGGCGCCTGGGCGGTTGGCGCGTTTCCACCACACACCCAGCACCAGCGGGACGAACAGCCCGGACATGGCAAAGCAGAACGCCCACGCCACCGCACCCAGGATGCCGGTGAGCTTCATACTGGCCACGATCGCACCGCCGGCACCGATCACCAGCAGCAATGCGCGGGCAACGATCAGACGGGTCCTGGTTTCCGCTTTCGGATTGATGACCTTGTAGTACAGATCGTGGGACAAGGCGTTGGCGATGGCCAGCAACAGGCCGTCAGCAGTGGACATGGCAGCGGCCAAACCACCCGCGGCAACCAGGCCGGAGATCACATAGGGCAGACCCGCAATCTCGGGCGTCGCCAGCACGATGATATCCGGGCGGATGAAGAAGCCGTTGATGTGCAGGATGCCGTCACCCGCCACATCGCGAACGGCGAGCATGCCAATGGACGACCACTTCTGGATCCACTCCAGCGCCATCACATCGGCAATGGGTTTGCCAATGATGGAGGTGGCCATATTCGGATCCAGCAGTTGCAACTTGCTGAAAGTGGCCAGCGCCGGGGCGGTGAAATAGAGCAGGAAGATGAAGCCCAGCGACCAGGCGACCGACGAACGTGCATCACGCACCGACGGCGTGGTGAAGTAGCGCATCAGGATGTGTGGCAGTGAGGCGGTGCCAAGCATCATGCACGCCGCCAGACTGATGAACTGCCAGGCAGCCATGGCACCCTCCTTCGGTGTCGCGTGCAACGTGGTCAGAATGGACAGGCCGGCAATCTTCTCCTGTGCCAGCTGGGTGCCTACACCGAGGATTGGTTCCAGTTCCATGATGCGTTCCACCGCATGACCAAAGGCGAATTGTGGAATGATGCCGAAGCCCTGGGAGATGGACATCCAGAACACCGGCAACAGATAGGCGACGATCAGCACGATGTACTGGGCCACCTGGGTCCAGGTCACCGCGCGCATCCCGCCCAGCATGGAGCAGATCAGGATACCGCTCAAACCGAACCAGACACCCACTTCGAACGGGATCTGGAAGGCGCGCGCCGCGATGGTCCCGGTGGCGTTGATCTGTGCCGTTACATAGGTGAAGGAGGCGACAAACAGCACGGTCACGGCAAGGATCCGCGCAAAGTTGCCACCGTAGCGGGTACCGATGAAGTCTGGCACGGTATAGCAGCCAAACTTGCGCAGGTACGGCGCCATCAGCGTCGCGACCAGCACATAGCCGCCGGTCCAACCGACCACGAAGGCGAGGTAGGGGTAACCGGACATGAACACACCGCCCGCCATGGCCACGAAGGAAGCACCCGACATCCAGTCGGCCGCCGTGGCCATCCCGTTGAATACCGGCGGAACCTGCCGGCCGGCGAGATAGTAAGCGCTGAGCTGCGTGGTGCGGGACAGCACACCGATTCCGGCGTAGATGACAATGGTGAAGGCCACAAACAAAATGCCGATGGTGTCTGCCTTAACCCCGTATTGTTCCAGAATCGCCATCAGCGCGAAGAACAGCAGGAATGCCCCGGTGTACATGGCATAGATCTTCGGGAGGTTTTCAATGAAGCCGCCCTTTAAGTTGAAAAAGCTCATATTTATCTCCCCTTTTAGTCTTCGGCGACGCCGAATTCGCGATCAATATTGTCCTGCTGCTTAACAAACATAAACAACTGGATGACAAAGACGGCGAGCGATCCTTGGGCGGCGAAGTAATAGCCCAGGGGCCAACCGAAAAAGTTGATGTGGTTCAACGGGGTTACAAAAGCGTGGACGACGAACGAAAATATGAACCAGACGACCAGATGAATGATCATCAGCCTGCGTGTTTTCGCCCAATGCTTTTCCCGTTCTGCGATATCCATTGTTGTCATTCGCATTCTCCTCTTGAGTCATTTGTGAGTCGTGTGAAGGGCGGCAGACAGATCGTCTTCCTTCCCTTCCCTCCCTTGATACCGGTATAGCCAAAGGTCGAACGGGCTGGTCTCAATCTATCTAAAGGCTATCTTAAAGACCGCTGGCCGAACAACCTGACCGACCACCCGTTACAACTGCGGGCGAGACTACGTCAGCAAACTTACAGCCAACTTACGTGAGAAGTGCCCAGCGCTGCACTTTTTTCCAGGTCGCGCAAAGCGGAAAAATCTGTGGCATGTTTGAATCGCGCCTGCGCCAATGCCACCTGGAGCAACTGCGCGGTAACCATCGCATCAGCCAGGGCGTCATGCCGGGCAGCGTTGCGAATATTGAAGCGCCCGGTCCAGTCATCCAGCACGCGGTGGCGGCGCGCCAGCGCCGGATACAGCACCGGCATCAGATAGGCGAGATCGAGCCAGGGATGTTTGAACGACAGGCCGAGATACTGGCGCATGGCACGCTGAATCATGGCCTCGTCAAGGGCGGCATGAAAGGCAACCAGAGGCGATTTGCCAAGATAATCAAGAAAATCAAGCAAGGCATCCGCCGGAGGCATACCTTCCCGTTGCACCGTACCGGTGATGCCGTGGATCAGGATGTTCTCCCTGCGGCTGACCCGGTCTTGCTGCAACACGACAGAAAAGCTATCGGCGAGCGAAATTCTTCCGCCCACCACCGCCACCGCCCCGATCGAGATCAGCGTATCGGTCATCAGATTCAAACCGGTCGTCTCGACATCGACCACGACATAACGTGCCTGG
>Ga0210009_1000901_pt1 | contig 28955 bp, 26 predicted proteins | sample CryGeyCG2114_065_FD_185457 | JGI IMG/M metagenome (GOLD analysis project Ga0210009, IMG submission 185457) | Groundwater microbial communities from aquifer - Crystal Geyser CG12_big_fil_rev_8/21/14_0.65 (SPAdes) (version 2) | ecosystem: Environmental > Aquatic > Deep subsurface > Groundwater ...
TGAGTTTCTCGGTTTCTTGGCCATGGGTTCCTCCTTTTGGTCTGAGGAGAACATACCGACAATACCCCCTCTGGGGTTCACAAGACCATTAGCCTACTGACATCTACCAATTCGGGGGCGCAGTTCCAGGAGAGAATGCTCCTTGCAGATAGGGCGTAACGAAATCACTCTGGAATCGGTCGTACACCAGTTTCGGGAAGTAAGAGCGTCCTACTTGTATCCAGTCATTCCGGCTGTTTTTTGGTGGCTCCTTGGATCTAGGATGCCTCGGAGTTCGAATTCCGAGCGGAAGGTCTATTCCTTCGCGACGAAATCGTGCATACCAGGCTCCACTTGAGGTTTGTATTAAGGTTGGAGCCTTTCGTGTTCTGGGTGTGGCGATACGTCCAAGCATATATTCGACCGATGATGGTTGCTACGCCACTGCTACGTTTTATGCCCGAATGGACCCGAATAGAGCCGAAACGAAACGTAGCAGAGTGTCAGACGAATATATGAAAAATGCCCCGAAATGACCAATCAGATCAAATTTAGAAGCGTTTTCCGTGTGATCCCGCCTGGGCTCGAACCAGGGACCCTCTGATTAAAAGTCAGATGCTCTGCCAACTGAGCTACGGGATCGGGTAGGGTTGCTCGCAGCACCCTACAGAATCGTAAAATACGCAGACGGGCCGCGCGGGGCAAACCGCGCGGCCCGTCTGCGCATAAAGCTTTCGTGAGAAGCAATCGTCAGGTCGACACGGGGACCTGCGTGGATGTTCCGTTGGCTGGATGCGATTCGAAGGGAAACGGTGTCGTTTCGCTCCCGGTGTACAGCGTACGATGGGGGAACGGAATTTCAATGCCGTGTCTGTCGAAGGCTTGCTTGATCTCAACCGGAATGCTGTTTCGAAGTGCCAGGAAGTTCTCCGACTTGGCCCACACCCTGAGGGTGTGATCAATGGAAGAGTCGCCAAACATCTGGAAGAGAATGGATGGAGCAGGCTCCTCGAGACACAACGGGTTGCGGTCTGCCACGTCAAGCAGGATTTCGCGCACGAAGCGCAGATCCTCCTTGTAGGCTACACCCACCTCAATGTCCACGCGGCGAATGGGAAAGTGCCTGAGATTCGTGACCTCGGACTTGATTACGGTCTCATTCGGAATTCGGACAAACAGGTTCTCGAACGTGCGGAGCTTGACAGAGAGGAGGTCTATGGAGAGCACTTCCCCGACGGTCTGATTGACCCGGATGATATCACCGACCGCGAATGGACGTTCGCCAAGCAGGAACAGTCCGCTGATGACGTTGGATGCGGATGTCTGTGATGCAAAACCGATGGCCACGGTCAGTATTCCGGCCGCACCCAGTAGCACGCCCAGATCAAACCCGAGCCCCATGAGGGCAGACGCCGTGAACAGTCCGGTAATAGTATACAGGCTCAGTCTTCGCAGTATGATGGCCCGGTGCAGATCCTCAGGCCGCGCAAATATGCGGACGAGCGTCTTTCCCGCAATGCGGCCCAGAATGACGCCCAGAACGATCTTGAACGCGGCCTCTACCACATTCCACGCCGCCGGACTGTTCAGGATATCGAGCAGGTAATTCAACCACTGTTGCATGATGACTCCGGTTTGATCAGGTTGAGAGTAGCGAGCCTACGGCACCGAACGTACTCGTGAACAGATTCTTCTTCAGCGTCTGACGCGGACCCGTAATCCGGCTGGCTCCCCTGACTTCGGGCGGAGCGCCGGTCACGATTTCCACTTCGGCGCCTTCCACGCCGTCGGAGCGGGTCATGGTTACCGCTTCCGTCCATAGTTCATCTGCGTCCGACTTGTACAGCGCCAGGTAGGGAGCGGGCAACTGGACGCGGACGAGCTCCAGGGGATCGTTTCCGGTATTCAGCACACGGAGTGGCGTGATAGCCCGGTTCAGACGAGCAGGGACGTCATCACGGCGCAGGCGGCCGGATGTCCGTGTGGCATAACACAGTTCTCCCTCGATTGTGGAGGGCCCGAACCACGTATCGGACATTCTGAAGGATGGCATTTCGGCGATCTGTCGACCAGATTCCGTGACTCGAATCTGGATCCATAGAGGCGTGCTCAGATACAGGGTCACGGACTCGTGGGGCGGTACGAACAGCGTCGATTCGGGTCTGGATACGATGGGTCGGTCCGCCAATGCCGGTGTCAGGGATACGTCTGATTGTGGATCCCGAAAACTGTAGCGCCTGACTTGGTATCCCTCACGAGTCCCCGTCAGTTCATCACCGCAATCATTGCCGGATGCGGGGACGTAGTACGCACTGCGGGATATGCTGTGGTCCATGTCTTCGTTGTCGGTGGAAGGTCTGTGTACGACAGCCCATTCGTGGGACCTGTGGATCAGCCACAGGGTCGAAGGGCCGATTTCCCATTTTCCACACGTGCCCTCGGCAATATGGAACGCTCCCCACCAGGGAACCTGATTCAGGTGTGACATGCTCGATTCCAGTCAGTTCGGTTTGCATGATACGGGACTTTTACAAAATTCGTAGCGGCGGGTTGTCTGTGTAACGATATGGTTATATATTAGACTCTGTTATATAACAAGAAGGTGAAACACATGCCTGATCAAAGGCCAGACCCGGTAGTTGTCACGGACCGGACGTGCGTTCGGACGGAAGTCGACGAAGAGCTGCTGTCGTCACTGCGGGCATCCGTATTCGGAGACGATTTCATCCTGGCGCTCGCCGCGTTCATGAAAACGGTCGGCAATGAGACCCGGCTGCGCATTGTACGGGCGCTCTGGGAGGCGCGTGAACTGTGCGTCTGTGATCTCGCAGACGTCCTCGGCATATCGCAGCCCGCCGTATCTCGCCATCTCAAACTGCTGCGCGAGAAAGGACTGGTGACCTCCCGGCGCAGCGCACAGACGCTCTACTACCGGATACACGAGGTAAGTCCCTTCGCCGACATGCTCGTCCACCTGTTCGAGAACCGGGCCGTCGAGCATATCGATCTGAACGTAACCCTGACCACATCAAACGCAGAGAACGCATCATCATGAAAAAGAACTGGAACCTGTTTGGCGCGCTGGGCGCCGGCATTGCGGCTTCGGCCTGCTGCACGGTGCCCCTCATTCTCGTATCGGCCGGCATCGGCGGATCGCTCATCGGTACATTCACTGCCATGGAACCTTTCCGGCCACTTTTTGCGGCCGTTGCCGTGCTTGCAGTGTTTGCGGTCGTGCGCCGGGAAATCAAAAGATCCCGGGAGGTCGCATGCGACTGTGATGACCAGTGGCTATCGGACCGGGCGCGCCGCATTGTGGTGGGCGCAGGCGTCGTGGTGACGCTCGCACTCGTCGCATCTCCCTGGCTTATCCGGCCCGTGCTTGACAGCGCGACGGCGGGTGCTACTGCCGGAGCTTCTGTGGGCGCGCCGGATTTCACCGCCGAGCAGCAGGTGACGCTCACCGTGAGCGGCATGACATGCGAACTGTGCGATATCACGGTATCGCGTGCGCTGCTGGGCCTTGATGGTGTTTCGAAGGCCGATGTCACGTTCGAGCCGCCCCAGGCGGTAGTGACCTACGACCCGTCGAAGGTATCGGTCGGTGACATGGAGCGCGTGACCCGCGAAATCGGGTATCCGGCAACGCTCGATGTTTGATCTTGCCATTATCGGGGGCGGATCGGCAGCGTTTGCGGCCGCCATCCGGACAAGCGAACTGGGTGGACGTGCCGCGATCATCAACGATGGCCTGCCCATAGGCGGTACGTGCGTGAACGTCGGCTGCGTGCCGTCGAAAGCGTTCATCAGGGCGGCGGAAGCCCATCACCGGGCGCAGAACGTCCCGCATTCGGGGATTGTAGCCACGAGCCGCATGGCCGATTACGGCGCGGTGAGCCGGGGTGTGCAGGACCTCGTCAGCAGCCTGCAGCAGTCGAAATATGTGGACGTGGTCCGGGGAGATGCGAACGTCGAGATCATTCACGGCCATGGGCGCTTCGTGGACGCCACAACGGTCGATGTCGACGGACACGCCGAGCCCATCCGGGCCCGCCGCGTGCTCATTGCCACGGGCGCCAGGACGTGGTTTCCGGACGTTCCGGGGCTACGGCCCAAAGACCTGGCGGCCTCGAACCGTGTACTCACAAACGAGACCCTCTACGCTCTTCAGGAGCTTCCGGAGCACGTCGTCGTGCTCGGCGGACGCTACGTAGCGCTCGAAAACGCACAGTGGCTGGCCCGGATGGGCGCGAAAGTTACCATACTCCAGCGCTCAGAGCGCATTCTGCCCGGTGAAATGGCCGACGTGACGGACGAATTGACGACGCATCTGTCGGCGGAGGGCATCCGCGTTGAAACAGGGATTGATCTTGGCCGCGTCGAGGAGGACGCGCGCGGCGTGCGCATCCATACGAATAAAGATGTATTTGACGGGTCACACGTGCTCGTGGCGCTCGGGCGGCAGGGAAATACGGAGAACCTGGGCCTGGATGCGCTCGCGGGTGAGAGTGCGTCGAATGGCCGTGGTGTGGCGCTTCACGGTCGCGGCTTCGTGCGGGCGGACAACACGCTGCAAACGAGTGTGCCCGGCGTGTTCGCCGCCGGCGACGTGCTCGGCGGGAGAATGTTTGTTTACACGGCGGCCTACGAGGGGCGGCTTGCAGCGGAGAACGCCATGCAGGACATGCACAAACGGGTAGACTACACGGCGCTTCCGTGGGTCGTGTTCACCGATCCGCAGGTGGCAGGCGTGGGACTGGACGAGCGGCAGGCGGAGGCCGAGGGCATTAGGGTAGATACGGCGGTTGTGCCGCTCAAACACGTGCCAAGGGCGCAGGCGGCGCGCGATATGCGCGGCTTCATCAAGCTCATCCGCAATGCCGATACCGATCAGCTGGTGGGCGCCCGCATTGTGGCGCCGGAAGGGGGAGAACTGGTCATGGAAGTGGCACTGGGCATCCAGATGGGCGTGACTGTCGACCGCCTGGCGTCCATGTTACATCCGTACCTGACGCTGAGTGAGGGCATCAAGCTGGCGGCCATCACATTCGGGAAAGATGTGGAAAAGCTGAGCTGTTGTGCCGTATAGGCGCAAGCGTCGGCCCGTTTGATGCTATGTTTCTGTCTGGCGGTCTCCAATCCACGTCTCCCCGCAATCTCATAATGGCCATCCACAGTTTCCCGCGTGCAACACCCGTGATGGCACGCCTGGATTCCCCTGTCGACCGAGCAGGCCATTCTATCATGTATGGATCATTCCAGAGTTCCAATGCCTCATTAAAGTCGATGCCGTGCTGGTAAATATACCTTTTCGCAAATTGCCGGACGAGCGCGTACTCCAATGACCCTTGGAGGCCGAAAGTGTGACCTTGTAGCACAAGAACGCCCGTGGCAAGGACCATCATGAGGCAGAGCCCGGCGCTTGCCATGAGCGCGATGACTGGAACAATGAGGCCGATCAGCAGCCCCAGCGCCCCTGCAAGCTCAAGTGTTGCAGTAACACGCCGGAGTCCGCTCATGCCCCAGCGGTCAAACTCTCCAATCAGATCCTCCGATATCAGGCTCGCAATTCCGTAGTACGCGAAGAGCGCGACCGAACAGACGGTGAGGAACATGTATATTGTAGTCATGAAGCACCCAACGGTACCTGCATCGTAGCGTTTCTGTACCCACCATCGTTCTTCAAATCATCATCGCCCTTGGATTGCTCAACGTCTGGCTTGTACGGCAGGTTCAGCGACGGCGTACCGGGGCGGTGAAGCCGCGTCACTGAAAGAAGAGTTCGCAGCCTACGGTCTGCCGGAAATGGCTTTCTATGTTGTTGGTCTGCTCAAGGTAGGTGCGCTTGCCATGCACGTCAAGGTCAAGGATCCCGCCATGAAGTCCCTACCAGCATTCTTTATGCTGGCAATGAGCGTCGCCATCCTGGTGCTGTGATGTCTTCAATCGACGATCGTCCGCGGCGTCCGAGCAATTTCCGGGAAAATCCGGGTGAGTGCGCGGTCCCACGTGAGAAGCGGGACGGCAAGCGTCATGGCCATGGCTACGTACTCCGCGTCGTAGGATGAACAGCGGGTCGTGGTGCACAGCGTCAGGACGAGGTCATCGTCTACCCGGCCCGAGCCGCCTTCCATAATGCGGTAGGCGAGGAGCATGGCGACCAGCGCTATGAGCAGGTGCGCTATGACTGACGTGTCGACGACGATCATTCACGTCCGTCTCGTATGGCTTCGTTGAGGTTGACCGGCTCCATTTCGCGACCAGCGAGGCGCAGGTCGAACGCGCGTAGATCGCCCAAAAGATCGCTTACCGCTGCGTCCCGGCGCGTCGCGGCGGCGAGGATGTTCAGGATTTCACTGTTCATGCTTCGACCGTGGCGTGCCGCCTGGCTCCGCAGTCGTTTGTGGATGGAATCAGGGACATTTTTGAGGGACAGGTTGACGGGCATGGAAGAGCAGTGTTCAGTGGTACCAAGTTGGTACCACCTTTTCGGGAGCCTGTTTCCGGGTCACGTCTACCGCCGACGGGTGTTTATATTGCGGAATGGACATCGAAACCCTCAGATCGAAGATTGACCGGGAGTGGGGCTATCGCCGCGCGGAAGAGTTGCGCGTACGCGATCTGAAAAACCGGACACATGAAGCGTGGCTCGACGAGCTCCCTTACGTGCATGAGCCGACCGGATATCTTTTCGCGGAGGCCGCCGCGCTGCAGAGGGTGCTACGCGACAACGACATAACGTTCTGTTTCATTGGCGGCGTGGCGCTGCAGCATTGGGGTGAAGTCCGCCAAACAGATGATGTGGACGTGACCATCTTCTGCGAACTGGGCAAGGAACCCGGTGTCCTCACGGTGCTGGAGACGTATCTGGAATCGCGCATTGACGACACGCGGGACATGTTTCTGCTTGGCCGTATGTACCTCGGGAGGTCTCCTCGCGGAAAGCAGGTCGACATATCCATTGGTTTTACGCCGTATGAGAAGCGCATGATGGCGCGGGCCGTCGACGTGGATTACGGACTGGACGTGCCGCTGCGCATATGTTCGGCAACCGATCTCGTTGTGCTGAAGACGCTGGCCGGCCGCGGGCAGGACTGGGTCGATCTTCAGCGCATTATTCAGCGAAGCGGCGACACCATGGATTGGGACCTCGTCTTGGGCGAGCTCGAGCCGCTCCTGGCTATGGCCGGTCGCGAAGAGAACCTTGGGCGCCTGCGCAATATGGTGGCGGAGGAATCGTGATTCCGCCATTTCGGCGTCGTGGCCTTTTCTATATTGCGCACATGACCACAAAGCATTCCGTCTCTCCACAGACAATGGACCGATCAACGCTGTCAGTTCGAAAGACTCGAACGGGCGAGGCCTCCGCACAGAAAACTGCCCTGGTTCTCGATGCTTCGCAGGCCGTGGCAATGGTCTGGCCCATTACTGTGGATGCATGGACCATGACAGGGAATTTCAATGCTGAATCCAGACTACAGCGACATGTTGTCCGTATTGTCCGCCGCGAACGTTGATTTCCTGGTAGTGGGTGCATTCGCACTTGCAGCCCACGGAAATCCGCGCGCCACGGGAGATATCGATATATATGTCCGCCCGTCTGAGGATAATGCAAAACGAATAATGGAAGCCCTGAAAATGTTCGGGGCTCCGGTGGGTGGGATCTCGGTAGGCGACTTTCTGAGCAAAGACCTGGTTCTTCAGATTGGGGTTGAGCCGCGCCGGATTGATTTGTTGACAGGTCTGGAGGGCATTGAAAATTTCGATGAAGCCTGGTCCGACCGGATGGTGATCAAGATGCAGGAGCTGCAGTTCCCGGTCCTCGGGCGAGCAACGCTCATTCGGAATAAACGAGCGTTGGGCAGGCCACAGGACGTGGCTGATGTCGCCTGGCTGGAAAAACATACACCATGATCGGCACGACGCTATCCCACTACAGTATTGTTGCCGAGCTCGGTCGCGGCGGCATGGGCATTGTCTACAAGGCGCTCGACACGAAGCTGGACCGCTCCGTGGCGCTGAAAGTGTTGCCGTCGAGCGCGCTGGCGAGCGAGGATGACCGGGCGAGGTTCTACCGGGAGGCGAAGGCGGCGGCGGCGCTGAACCATGCGCACATTGCGCAGATTTACCAGATCGATGAGGCGGTGCCGCTTCAGGCAGACGGCGCGCCGCTTCACGGGCATGACGATGTGCGCCCGTTCATTGCCATGGAGTTCATTGATGGCGAAACGCTGGAGGCGCGGATAAAACAGGGGCCGCTGAAGCTCAGCGAGGTGGTCATACTTGCGCAGCAGGCGGCATCGGCCCTTGGGGCGGCGCATGAAAAAGGCATAGTGCACCGCGACATCAAGAGCGCGAACGTGATGTTGACGGCGAAGGGCGACGTGAAGGTGCTGGATTTCGGACTGGCGCAGACCGCCGCATCGACCAAACTCACGCGCATGGGCTCGACGCTCGGGACGGTGGCCTACATGAGCCCGGAGCAGGCGCGAGGCGAGGAGGTGGACAGCCGCACGGATCTTTGGGCGCTCGGCGTGACGCTCTACGAAATGATTGCCGGTCGCAATCCGTTTGGCGGCGACTATGAGCAGGCGGTGGTCTACAGCATCCTGAACACTGAGCCCGAACCGCTCACGGCGGTTCGTACGGGTGTTCCGATGGAACTCGAGCGCATTACGAATAAATTATTGGCCAAGGAAGCGGCCCGGCGGTATCAGTCGGCGGCCGATCTGACGGTGGATCTCGGTAATCTGGATATCCAGAGTATTTCGGGGCTCTCGCGGTCGACCTTGTCGGTCTCGGGCGGCGCGCCCGCGGCCGCGGGCGCGCCGCCCAAAGGGACGCCGGGGAATGCCCGGAGCATTCTGCGTACCGCTGGCCTCATTGCAGCCGCCCTGCTGGTGGCCACGAGCGCGTACGTTCTGGGCCGGGCGCAGGCCGGGTCGCCCGAACTTCCAGGCGCTCCGAAACGGATAACCCAGACGTTATACGACATCGGAGATCCGGCATCCGTCGATATTTCGCCGCAGGGTGACAAGGTGGCTTTTGCGGCAAGTGGTATCCACGTGCTCGAACTCGCAAGTGGCGACGTGCAGGTATTCGATGTTCCAGGGGCGTACGTTCACCTCGCATTCTCGCCAGATGGTTCCGAGCTCCTTGTGACGACAGCTGAGGGACTCGTGCGGCTGTCGATAGCGACGGGCGCCGTCATTGACCTCGGCAACACTATCGAGGGCGGGCCGCGCGGAGAGTGGGTGTCGTCCAGTTATATCATCTATGAAGAAGAGGCGACGGTGTATGGCCGCTCGCTGAATGAGTCTGCTGGACGTCGTCTCGTTGAACTCGATACGCTTGCCGGACAATATGACCTGGACTATCCAAGTATTCTTCCGGACGGTAAGACCATCATGGCAACGGCCGAGTACGGGGGCAACCAGCCCGACCGCATTGGGTTCTGGGACCTGGAGACAGGGCGAACACTCAAACTTTTGGACGTGCCGGGTACGCGTGCTCACTACATTTCGTCCGGTCATCTGATTGTGAATGTGGACGGAAGGGTAATGGCCGTTCCGTTCGACATGGAGAGTCTGGCTCAGACGGGGCCCATTGTTCAGATTGACGCGCCCGTGAAGGTAGAGGGCATGGCGGTTTCCGGCGAGGGAACTCTGGTCCATGCTGGTATGCGGGCTGGCGTCGTGACGGCGTCTGGTCCCAGTACACCTCTTTTTGGTGCATTTAACAGGACTACGATCCTGCTACAGGACAGGGCCTCGTTTCCGCCCGGCCGGTACAACAACGCCGCCATCCATCCATCGGGAGACTTTGCTGCCGTCGCACTCGAGGGCGAGGTACGCGCGGGCGGCGGTCTACGGCCGTCCGACATCTGGATTCTGGACTTCGAGACGGGCTCGCGGCGAGCGCTGACAAGTGGCGGGCGCAGCATGGCGCCTGCATGGAGCCCGTCGGGTGATTCCCTGTACTTCGTAGAATTTGGCGGCAACTCCCGTCTCAAGATCATGGCCGCGTCCGGGCGTGGGGGAGCTCGTGTCGTCGTGGACCCGGCGATTCCTGCGCTGTATGACCTGGATGTATCGCCCAACAAAAAGTGGGCGGTAATGGCCGCAGGCATTCCGCCGACTATGGATGCAGCAACCGACATGCTGATTGTGGATCTGGAAACCGAAGAAGTGTACAGCCGCGGGCTGGTCGCGGATCGGCTGACGGCTCCGGGCGGCAACCCAAGACACCTGGCATTCTCGCCCGATAGCAAATACCTGGCATACGAAGACCAGGGAGCCATACGGGTCCAGTCAATGGAAGACCTGGACAGCGTGCCAATCACGGTGTGGGAAAATGGCATGACGCTTCCCAAATGGTCGCCGGACGGCTCGGTGCTGCACGGCATCCGACTGGGACAGAACCGGGCGGAGATGGACGTCCAGACCGACCCTGTTTTCCGTGTTCTGGGTGAGCGGTTCGTCGATTCGCCAGGCGGCGTCTACTCGACGAGCCTGTTCGACCTGTTCCCGGATAATTCCGGCTTCATGATGGGCTACCCGACGGCGCTGTCAACAGACACCTCCGGCGCGACGGCAACGGACGCAACGACGATACGGAGAGAAGGGCTGGACGTGCATTTCATTATCAACGTGTCGGGCCTTGTGGGGCAGTGAGCTGGTTTCGCATTTTGCAAAATGCATTGTACCCGGACTGGCGCAGGCTGAGCCTTCAACGGGCTTCTGAACGCCACAGCTCCCGCATGGGCTGCCGCAGGAGGAGCTGGCCCGACATCGGGGCGAAGTTGACAAAACCGTTCACGAGGTAGATTTCGCGCGGTGTACACCCGTACAGGAATTTGACTTCCCTGTCCCCTTTGCGCGGATCGTGGGTGAAGACGGCTGCCACCAGACCGCTCGCGATGTCCCTGCCCGCCATGCCTCCGCTCGCGCGGCCCGCGTCCGCCGTGCCTACGAAAATGTCCACTTCCTCGCCGTCATTGGCGAGCGTCCCGTTCACGTAGCCGTAGTCGATCGGGTAGATGATGTCAGAGTACCGTGGATGCGCCGAGCCCGAGGGCCGCTCAATCGTAATGCCGTTCATCCGGATCAGACCATCCCACATCTCCCAGTCGACCCAGCCGGGCTGCTCACTCGCTGCGGCAGGCGCCGCCGCGCCAGGTACTGCCCCGCTCATGATGCGTCCTTTTCAGGCGGCACGAGCGCAATGTGCAAATCGGCCAGTTGGCGCGCGTCGACAACATCGGGGCTGGCGACCATGGGTTCCTGTGCCGACTGGGTCTTGGGAAACACGATGACGTCGCGGAGGCTGGGGGCACCGGTGAGCAGCATGGCAATCCGGTCAAGGCCGAAGGCAATGCCACCGTGAGGCGGCGCACCGTAGCGGAAGGCTTCAAGCAGGAAGCCGAACCGGGATGCCTGCTCCTCCTCATCAATACCGAGCGCATCGAACATGCGCGCCTGGACGTCCGAGCGGTGAATCCGGATGCTTCCGCCGCCGAGCTCCGTGCCGTTGAGCACGAGGTCGTAGGCGCGGGCCCTTACCGCGCCCGGATCCGAAGCCAGCCGCTCCAGATCATCTTCGTGCGGCGACGTGAAGGGGTGATGCATGGCGTAGTATCTCCCGTCATCTTCGTCGTATTCGAGAAGCGGAAAGTCGGTGACCCACAGAAATTTCCACGGGCCGTCCGCGCTTTCGGAAATCAGATCCAGCTCGCGGGCCATGTGAAGTCGGAGGCCACCCATCTGCTCGAAGATTTTCGGCGCGGGACCGGCCATGACGAGGACAAGGTCACCGGCCACGGCACCCGTCTGCTGAACGACCGCATCCACGAACTCCCCGGGAAGCACCTCGGGTTTTACGCTCGATTGGACGTCCGAGCCGTCGGACGGCAGGCGGAAGTGGATCAGTCCGCCACCACCGAGCTTTCCGCGCACCACGTTTTTATCCAGTTTGTCGAGTTGGCCCCGGCCCAGGTCGCCCTGGCCCTCGACGCGGATGGCCACGACCGCACCGCCGCTCTCCACGGCGCCGTCAAAGACGCGGAAACCGGACCCGTGAACGGCGCCGGACACGTCTTCAATCTCCATCCCGAAGCGCACGTCCGGTTTGTCGGCGCCGTAACGCCGAATGGCCTCATCGTAGGTTATGCGCGGAAACGGAACGTCGAGTTCCACGCCCTTCACGTCGCTCCAGATGGCCGCCATGAGCCCTTCGGTGACCTCGTGAATGAGGTCTTCCGTGGCGAAGGTCATTTCGACGTCGATCTGCGTGAACTCCGGCTGCCGATCGGCGCGCAGGTCTTCATCCCGGAAGCACTTCACAATCTGGAAATACCGGTCGAGGCCCGCGATCATGCAGATCTGTTTGTAGGTCTGCGGCGACTGCGGAAGCGCGTAGAACCGTCCCGGATGGACGCGCGAGGGGACCAGGTAGTCGCGTGCGCCCTCGGGCGTCGATTTCATGAGCACCGGCGTTTCGACTTCCACGAAATCCAGGCTGTCGTAGTAGCGGCGCACCGACTGGTAGAGCCGCGAGCGCAGGAGCACATTCTTCTGCAACTCCGGCCGGCGCAGATCCAGGTAGCGGTACTTCAGGCGCAGGTCTTCCGACGCGTTCTGCTGGCGGGCTTCATGGGTCGATACGGTGAATGGCAGTGGATCGGAGGTATTGAGCACGATCATGTCATCCGCAACCACCTCGATGTCCGCTGTCGGCAGATCCGCATTCCGAGCCGGCACCTCGCGCTGCTGCACCCGCCCCCGGATGCTCACCACATACTCCATTCGCAGATCTTCTCCGAGCTTGTAGGCCTGCGGACTCTGCTGCGGATGCAGCACGATCTGCGTCAGACCCCAGCGGTCGCGCAGATCCAGGAAAATAAGGCCGCCCAGGTCGCGCCGCGTATCGACCCAGCCTTTGAGGACGACCTCGTGGCCTGCGTTTTCGGCGCGAAGGTCACCGCATGTGTGCGTGCGACGCCCGTGGGAATCTTTCCTGAACTGGAGCGAGTCGGACATGTATGCATTGAGTGTCTGGTTCAACCCGCAAGATACGGGAAACCCGGAGGGCACGAAAAATAGCCTGTTGTTTTGGACACGTGTTTTTCTATCTTCACGTGAACCTGACAAAAAAGCGCATGTCTGCAGCCGCCGGTACGTTCTTCGGCCATCCCCGGGGTTTGGCCACCCTGTTCTTCACGGAAATGTGGGAGCGTTTCTCCTACTACGGCATGCGGGCGCTGCTTATCCTGTTCATGACCGCTGCCGCTACGGGCGCGAACCCCGGCATGGGACTTGACGACGGCACGGCAGCCGCCATTTACGGACTCTACACCTCGTTTGTCTACCTGTTGTCGCTTCCCGGCGGGTGGGTGGCCGACAAAATCTGGGGGCAGCGGCAGTCCATCTTCGTCGGAGGCATCATCATTGCTGCAGGCCATTTCAGTATGGCGCTGCCGTCAAATACCACCTTCTTTTTCGGACTGATCCTGATTGTAATTGGAACTGGTCTGCTGAAACCAAACGTCAGTTCCATTGTCGGGGAGCTGTATCCCGAGGGCGGCGCCCGGCGCGATGCCGGCTTCTCGGTCTTCTACATGGGCATCAACCTGGGCGCCTTCCTGGGACCCATCCTCTGCGGCTATTTGGGACAGGAAATCAACTGGCACTACGGCTTCTCGCTCGCCGGTTTCGGCATGGTCTTCGGCCTCATCCAGTACCGCCTGGGATACAAGCATCTGGGAGATGCGGGCCACCTCGTTACGACGGACGCCGAGATCGTCATCAAGGCCCGCGCGAGGCGCTTCTACATGTTCTTTGCGGGCGTTATTATGGCCGCCGTCGCGTTCGGCATGCTCGTGCGAGCAGGAATTATTCCGCTTACCATCCAGCAGATTGCGGGCGGCCTCGGTTCGAGTATCCTGATCATTGTCGGGCTGTACTTCCTGTACCTGTTCCTCTTCGGTGGGCACACGACACAGGAGAAAAAACATCTTGGAATCATCCTCTGGCTTTTTGTGCTTGCCGCCATTTTCTGGAGCGGATTCGAGCAGGCGGGTTCGAGCCTGAACCTGTTTGCCGAGCGGGCCACGGACCGCGTCATTGCGGGCTGGGAAATGCCTGCCAGTTGGTTGCAGTCGGTCAATTCGACGTTCATCATCATTTTTGCGCCCATTTTTGGCTGGATCTGGATTACGCTGGCCAAAGTGAACAGGCACCCATCGTTTCTCTTCAAATTCGCGTTCGGTCTGTTGGGTCTTGCCGCAGGCTTTTTCGTACTGGCCTGGGGGGCTGCGCAGACGGCGGGAGGAGCGAAGGCCGGCATGATCTTCCTGATTGTGACCTACTTCTTCCACACAGTGGGCGAGCTTGCGCTCTCGCCCGTGGGCATGGCATCGATTACGAAGCTCGCGCCAACGGGGCGCATGAGTCAGATGATGGGTATCTGGTTCGTGGCCACGGCGCTCGGCAATCTGTTCGCCGGGCTCGTAGCGGGAGATATTGAGACGCTCGGATTCGACGGGCTCTTCTACCAGGTAGCTTGGACATCGGCTGCGGCCGGTGCCATCGCGCTGCTCCTGGCGAAGCCACTCAAGAAATTCGTGGCCGTGAACATCGAGTAGACCCTTATGACAGCCTTCTGGCTCTACGTCACCCAACTTTCGAATATGGCACCGCGTAGTGGATGTCCGCGCAGTTCATTCGTCGAGCGGATACCCAGAAGATAGCAGGTGAGGCCCGAATCGAGCATATGGATTTTTGGAGCCTTGATTCGTTGCATCCGGATATTCCGATGCCAAGCGGCGCACGATAAAGCTGGCTTCAAGGACCGATAACCATTCACGTGCTGTACTGTATCGCATACCTGCATCAGCTCCGAGGCTCGACAGATTCAGTTCAGTAGCCGTACGTCCGGCGACGAGTTGCAGAAATGTCGAGAAGGCAGTCAAGTCGCGCACATTGAGTACTGGGCCTCATCGATTATAACGGGAGGGGGCCACGCTTCGAGGAATTCGCGGGGATCGGAGTGGGCAATTTGTCATGGATTGTCAATTGAAATGACAATCCATGACGACACGTCACCACGCATCCGATGCCCGGAGCTGACCGTTTTCGCGCGCAAAAGCCAGATCCAGCTGGCCGAGTGCACCGTCCTGGTAGCGCCGGATGTAGTCGGCAATGTCGTAGAGCACATACCCACGCTGTGTCATGAATTCCACGACCTCGTGCAACAGTGGTGTGTCCGGCATGAAACGGAACAGGGAGGCTTCCAGAACAATCAGTTCCGTGCGCCCGAATAGGCGCTCCGCGCCTCGCAGTGCTTCAAGCTCGAAGCCCTGGATGTCGAGTTTGGCCACGTCGGGTACACGCTCGCCAATCACGTCATCGATGCGGCGTACAGGTACGCGGCGTTGACGGGTTGCCCCGGAATCGGCGTCATCCGCCCTGCGGTGGCTGGCAGCCGGTATGAACGATGATCCGTTGAGATCGTCTGAAATATTCAGCAGAAGCTCGGTCTCCTCCGGTCCCGCACCGCATTCAATCCAGGAAACGTTCGTATAGTGGCCTGACAGGCGATCAAGGGCGGCCGCCATTTCATGCTGCGGCTCAAGAAGCAGGAATCGGGCCTCCGGAAAGAGACCAAGCATCATCTCGGTCCAGTCACCCCGGTTGGCACCGACGTCCAGAATATATTCCGGCCGGAACCCACGCGCCCGAATGTCCTCGTAGAACAGTTCGGTGATGGCGAGCGCCGGTTCGGCGCCCCGGGACCGAATGCGCTTATGTTTCGGCGAAGCTCGACGCCGAAGCGGGCTGCCACTTTTTTGATCTGGCCGCGGAGCGCGTGGGCGTCATTCAGAAGGTGGGGTTCAGGCGAAGCAGGAAGGTAGGTGACAGACCGGTACCCATATCGCGGAGCGGCCAGGCAAGTTCAAACCGGAGTTTGCGGTTGTCAAGGGCAAGGCCAATGCCGGCCGCCGGCAGGACATCGTCCATGCGCAGTTCGTTTGTTCCGAACGCGTTCGTCCAGCCGGCATCGAAAAAGCCAAAAAGTGTCGTGTCATCCAGGTCCAACGACCCGACGCTGGCATCATAAAACTCAATTTCCGCGTTGAGGAGCGCCATCCGGTCACCCACGAACACGTTCTGGGGAAAGGCACGCACCGATCCGGTCCCGCCGATGGAGAACGCCTTCTGGAAGGGAACGCTTCCCGACGTCGTGCCGCCGCGGAGGCGGATGCTGGCGCCGGTTTCACGCGTAAGCCGGGTATATCCGCGTACGTCGCCCACAAAGCGTGAGAAGTCGAAATCACCGCCGAGACCTTCGCCTATTTCCGCCTCAGCGCGGAAGGCAAGGCCCCGGGGACGCCATTTGAGCGAGTGCAGCCGTCCGCCCTCGATGGCAAGCACAATGCTTTCCATATCGCCCTCAACAATGGCGGGGTTGTCGCGGAAGTCATCGCCCCCGAAAAGTGACCACGTTGTGTTCTGCGTAAGGCTTCGGTATTCGTCGGACCGGTAGGCGACAGATGTCTGTACCAGCGGTGTCAGTCTCGCCGACGCGTAGAGTTGAAAGCCCTCCGTTTCCCAGTAGTCGAAAAAATCATTCTTGAAAAAAGCAGCGGCGAGTGAATTTTCGGTCCAACTTGACTTCCACAGGTCGCGCGTGTCCGTGTCCTGATGGTAAGAACCACCAATCTTTACATCTATAACATCATTGCGGTCTCCGAGTCGGGTTTCCGCCCCCACCTCATAACGGATGTCATCGAGCGCCGTGGCATATCCAATACGGCCGAATATGCGCGCCCGGTCGTGACTGGTCCAGGTAAGCGGATTGTGTGCCAGGCCAATGACGAGTCCCTCCACGCGGTTGTACCGTACCGAGGGAGCTACCCGGTAGACTCCATTCTCGACAAAAGGCCAATAGTCCGGATGTTGCCCGGCAACGCCGCGCATGTGCAGGCGGCCGTTGCGCCACGGCGAATTCCAGCTGTACTGCGTTGCGTCGTCAAGTGCTTCGCCAATGCGGCCTGTATAGGCCCGCGCGCGACCGTTACTGTCCTCGTCCAACTCGCTTCCCTCGGCCATGGCAATGGCCCGGTCCATGTCCTGCACGATATCCACCAGTTCTCGCTGTGTTGCCGCGTCATCGATTTCCAGAGCAAGACCGTGAATCTGCGCGCGGACCTCACGCAGCAGCGCCAAGAGGTCGTCAGACGTTTGGGCCGGGCCCCGGAAGCCGCCGGTCGACGGCGCGGCGTTAGTGAGCCTGTGACTCGCCGCATTGAGTTGCAGGGCCACAGGCTCTGTGACCTGTTGCCGTGTGGCAGCCCGCAGGATGTCAGCCACCGTGCGCATGGCGCTCACGACGGCATCGTACTCATCGGCGACCGAGACCGCGCGCTCGGCCCGATCGCGGCGCTCTTCCGGCGGACGGTCCTGGGCTGCGGCGGTAGCCGGCAGGGCGATACTGAAAACGCCCAGCAGGCTGGCGAACAGGATGAAGCCCACGAGGGCTCCGGGAAACGCGTGTACAGTTCGGGTCATGATGGCGTGGAAGAAGTTGGCATTCGGACTGACTTATGCGAAATACGCTTCGCCACCTGGAACTGTTACAGGCCTTGATGAGCCAAGAATGCTTCCTCTGTTTCAGTCGGAACGAACCAAACATCTCCATCCCCGCCATACGTAGCTGCCTCGACAGGAAGCAGCGGCGAACCCGCGTGCCGCTGGTAACCCCGATAGTCGTACTGTCTGAAGAAACTGATCACGTCTTCAGCCTGATGTCCGTAGCGTTGGCAATATGTTTCATTGAGCTCTATGTAAAAAAAAGGACGAAATCTCTGGAGTACGTGCCGAGCGCCCCGGAGGGCCAATAATTCAGCGCCTTCCGTGTCCATTTTTATGAATCGAATATGGCCACGGGACCCGGACAGGAATTCGTCCAGGGTTATACCATTGACGGTTACCGTATCCAGGGAGGACTCTCCTCTCCCTGCGACGTGTGTCATGCCCGTCAGATGCTCGCCTCCCGGTGAGCGCCACACCATCTGGACAGGCCTGCCCTCGTCCAGCACCGGCTTTCCAACAACCTCTATGTTGCTCTTTCGGAGAATCCAGAGCGTTCCCCTCAGAACGCGCGCATAGTAGGGGAGTGCTTCAAAAGCGTAGACCCTCCCGCGGGGAACCAGACGTGAGAGTGCAACGCTCCAGGCACCGGAATGCGCGCCTACGTCCAGCAGAACGTCCTCTGCCTTCACATGGGGACGGAGCAGATCAATCTCCGGCACAGGCAGTTGTTTCAACAGGTGGCGCTTAACCCAGACCAGCGTGTGGGCAAAGACTCTGGGACCATTCATTGACAGCAGTGTTTTGGCGATGAGGGAGGCGAACCGGTATGCCCTGGTAGCAGGTTCTGATTGAGCATATGAGAGACGCTCTTCCACGAATACGGTCGGGTGCGTTCTTTCAGTTCTTTCCTGGATTCCAGGGAAAGCCCCTCAACCATGAGTGTATTAATGCCTTGTAGCCACGCGTCGGGCGAATCGGACAGGACGCACGGCCAGGTCAATATATCCGACTGGGACGAGAGAGCAGACGTGGCGAACACAGGTAGTCCATGAGCCAGTGCTCCAAGTAGCTTGAGTTTGGCTCCTGTCGCATATGGAAATGGGAGTATGGCACATGTGGCACTCCGATACAGTTCTTTCAGCTCTGCGTCGGTTACGTCTGGACTCAACAGCCACGAATTCTCGCGGCACAGGGATTTGATCCGATCGGACGGGTTACTGCCGACGACATGAACGCTGCAGGCAATCAGCCGATCGCTGAGGATGGGCCAAAAACGGCTCGAAAAATGCTCCAGTGCGTCCACGTTCATTGTAACCCCCAGAGAACCGACAAAGATAACCGTGGGCGGTGTGCCAGGTTGGATATTGGCCGGATCGTCGTCGGGAATGTCCGTTCCCACCGGTTGAACCAGACTCTTCATGTCCGGCACTGCGTCGTGAAAACCGATCTGGTCTGTTTTTGTGACATGGACAAAAAGGAAACGCGCGTGATGTTGCTCGAGAAATTTACGGGTCCACCTGGACGACACGTGTGCTGCCAGTCTGCGGATCGGGTTTGTGGAAGCCTCTGCCAGCGTCCTGAACCACTTGAATTCGTCATTGTGCGTCCAGACGGCAACAGCGCACTCGACGTATGATGCGGGAATTTTCGTGAGTATGGACGCCGTTGCGATGTAGCTGCAGACAACGGCGGCATACTGACGTGTCCTCAACTCCCGTTTTGTAGCCGCAATCCACGACGGCGTAAGAAACTTCTCCTTGAAAAAATTGGACCGGAACAGGATTGTACGTATGCCCGCCACCGTGCGGGAGCGCATTCCGTCAAATGGGTGTACTTCAGCCGTGAGTTCCTCATTGACATACGTCAGGCGCGAACGAGCCGCAAGAACAATAACACAACGACCATCCGAAGCCAGGAAGCGGGCATTTCGTTCCACGAGCAGATCGGCACCATTTCGTGGTGGAAGTTCGAGATGTGGGGCGAGGATGAGGATGTGCTTCATCGTGACCAGATTGGAACAAGCGTATCATAGAACACCCGGGCCATACGGTACTCGGTATTCTCCGCCGCGAATGCTCGGGCTGCGGTAACGTTGAAGGGAATGGCAGACGGGGGAAGCGCTAGCGCGTCGGCAAGCTCGGACACCGATGAAGAGTCGATTGCAAGCCCGAGATGGTGCGCGACAATCTGGCGCCCGACCTGTCCGTTGGACGGACCTATGACAGGACGTCCCGCCTGGGCAGCCTTGATCAGGACATTGCTTGACCCGATATGGGCCTGATAAGGTATGAGTACGATATGAGCATCAGAGAAAAGCGTGCCAATGGCTTCTTCCTGAATATACGTTTCATGCCAGAGCACGTCCTCGCGACGACTGAACGTCAGCAACCGCGATCGAAACTCGGGATCGACATCCCGGGGGGTACGACCTGCCAGAACGAGCCGTGCATTCTCTGGTGGTTGCTTCTCCCAGGCGTCCATGGTTACTCCCAGACCTTTCCATTCGGACAGGACTCCGAAAAAAAGATACGTACGCATGGATGACGTCACTGGGGGTTGATACTCGACCATCGTTGTATTGCCATCAGGCAGCGCGACGGCCATTGACCTGCGTGCCAGGCGGTCGATTGGCTCGACTGCCCAGGGATCAAGGCAAAAAAGCCCCTTCAGGGACGAATTACGGACTGCCCGGGCCAGCAGGAGCTTCTTTCGAATACGGCGCAGTCTGTCCATTGCTGTAGAAGGAGGGTAATGGAAAGAAGCCCGAAAATATATGCCCCACAGAGAGATGTCCGGATTACGAAATCGAGCTGTTGTCAGCTGCGCGTGGTCGAATGTCATGATTACCACATGATCCGGTCGATGCGCTTCCACCTGTTCCAGGGCCACACCATGGGCGCGGTCGTTGGCAACGAGTTCCTGCCATGACATCGTGCCCTCCCGGATGTGGTCAAGTCCCTCAAGCATGACAACATCCACGCATTCAGGTGCCATGTTTCTGATGCCATCCTGAAAGCCCGGATGAATACGCTCGAAGGCAGGACCCAGAAAAAGCGTCATTCGGCCTGGTACCTGCTGGGTCACGAATTGTCGCACAAGGATTTCCAGATACATTCGGTGATGCCCACCCGCATACAGGTCGACGAGCGCAATATGGGGCTGCGCCGTGTTCACAGGGTCTTCAGGGACGTTTCGGTTCCATGGACCATTGCCGAGAGTGCGGTCAGCATGAGCAGCGTGTCAGAAAGAATGAAGGCATTCGATGTGTTCGTCGATACGGCAAACGCCAGAAGCGATCCAAGTGCGGCCAGGACGGCCGTTCTGTTCAAGCGCATATGATTCGGCAGGTCTGTGCGCGACAAACGAAAGGCACGCCAGATGGTGTTGCTGAGAAACCCGAAGAACAGGAGCGTGCCGGGCAGTCCAAATTTGTACCAGATGGACAGGTAACCATTATGGATGAACGCCCTGTTCATGGAATACTCCCACGTGATATCAAAGAAACGGAAGGGTACGCCCATGCCATGGCCGAGCACAGGGTTGAGTTTGATCCGCTCCCATACGGCCCCGCTCTCCAGAAATCGGTTTATGAGGGATATATCTCCGGTGGCTGCGGATCCGATGGAGGTCAGGCGCTCCCACATCCCCGCCGCGATGAGCATGATTACGTCACCGAGTATGGCGAGGCCAATAATGCCTGTGAGCGCGATCGTGCCAATACCGACCACAATAATTCTTTTTTTATAGTGCCAGGGAATGACGACGAACAGCCCGATTGTTGCAAGCAGAAAGGCGGCCCAGTAACCCCGGCTCTGTGTCAGGATGAGGCCGGTAAAAAAGAGTCCGAAACCGATTCCTGAGATCAGCCGATGTTTCCAGGACTCCGCATGGATGAACGCCACGAACGTAATGAAGGCCGGTACCATGAGCAGACTTTCGTTCATTACTGCGCGGCCTTTGATGACCTGCCATGCCTGGGTAGCATTATTCAGCGTCTCAGCGTACGAAAGTATGTTGCGAACAAGTACGAACAGGCCGATAGCCAGAACGCCCATCAGCACTGTTCGCAGCCCGTGTGGCTTTGACGCAACGGCCTGCTTGATTGGCCAGTACAGCAGAAAAGATGTCCACGCATAGAGTTCGGCGAACTGGTCAGCAAATGAACCTCCAAATATGTACGTAAGCGGAAGAGTCGCTCCTATCCAGATGAAAAAGCCCAACAACAGGCGATCGGCCGTGCAATCGGACCACGGCCGGCGCTCAAGGAAATGATGTCGGACATGCCAGACAACGACGTACGTTACCAGATAGAGCGCATACAAAATCTCATCAAGCTGCCTGCCATCATCGAGTTCAGCTGTCGGGGCGAAGAGCGCAAGGACGAAAAACAGATTCCACAGCGGGTAGCGGAACAACACCCAGGCGGCCAGGCCACTGAGCAGCAGCACAGGGAAGAAGGGTAGCACCTCAGGCGCGAGTACCGTCAGATAGAATGTGAGCAACAGACCTGTCGCCAAGAGGCCGACCAGCACCACGCGCCCCCAGTTGAAAAGCCAGGTATCGCCCAGGGTCTCATCAACCAGCATTGTTCCGGGCGACCGACTGAGCAGATCTGCGAAGCCGTTCGGTAAACTCTGAATGGCTCTGACGCCACCACGTCATGAGTAGCGCATACAGGCATACCAGAATGAAGACTGACAACGTGGCGGCAATGACAACAACAACCCTCTTGGGCTTATCCTTTTTGTGTGGAGGAACGGCAGCGTCCACGACCTGGAGTGGTCGCTGTTGGCGCTCCTCCTCGAAACGGGCCTGTTCGAGAATGGGGGCGACCAATTCAAGGATTTTCTCCTGTATGAGACGCTGCATGGTGATGTCTGCGTAGGTCCTGATCATGTCAGGGGCGGCATCAAGTCCAACAGGAAGAACGACTTCGCTACCCGAGAGCATGCGCTCGAACAACTCGTTCGATGCGTCGACGAGGCCCGCAAGCTGTTTCACCTGTTGGTTCTCACTGCCATACTGGCTGCGGAGCGCTTCGTATTGCAGCTCGTACTGCACCGCGTTCGCGCGGACTTCGGCTACCTGCGAAAAAAAAGCCTCCGTCTGGGCTTCCATGTCGAAGACGCCGTATCGGGCCTGAAAGGCACGAAGGGAATCGAGCAGGATGCCCCGTTCTGCTTCTGCCTGCTGGTAACGAGCTTCCGCGTATGACCTGAATTCGCCTGCCGTCTGCCGATTGAGGCGGTTGCTTATTTCGTCAAGCAATTCGACATAATAGTTGGACATGGCGGCGGCACGCTCCGCATCACGGTCCCAGACCTCGATGGAGAAAAAATCGAGTTTGTCATCGACAACAAACTCCACATTGTCCTCGAGCACGTCAATGGCTTCCTCAAGGGGAAAGTCCTTACCCTCCAAGTCATAGACGGTCACCAGATCAAACCGCTCCACGACGCGTTCCTTGACAGCACGACTATCGAGGATGGCCATGTACCGAACATAGTCTCCACCACCTGCTCCGAGCAGGGACTTGGCCGCCGATCCGAGATCGCCAAGCAGGGCGCTCGCCAGTCCACCGCCACTCGATTCCGGGAGCAGCAGGCGCGAGGAAGCCTTGAAGTAGACGGGCAGGAGCAAACTGATTATGATGGATGCGACGCCCGCGACGAAGGTCACACCGATGATGAATCGACGCCAGGCGTAGAGCGTGCCCAGCAGGTTCCACCAGGCATCGGTCCCGGTCGGGCGGTCGGCAGATGCGTTCTCGTTCTGCATACCTATTGCCTTCGAATACTGATGATGAGGGCCAGGACGGAGGCCAGCGTGCCGGTTGCAGAAGCAACGGTCTGCCAGGTCTGCAGCCGCGTCGTTGTCTTTATGCGCTCCTGTTCCATGAGCACCCGCTGCAGTTCAGGGCTGTCGGCCATGTCGACCTTCCGGTCCACGAAAATCATGTCGCCGCTTTCAAGGGGGCGCGCGCCGGCGGCGCTGAACTGGCCGGTGCCCGGGTGCACGACGAAAATGTCTTTGGAGTTCTCTCCCGCGCCGCCGGCGCGCGCAATGTAGTCCCCGGCCGAGAGTCCAGGCGCGTAAGATACATACCCGGGGCGCTCCACCTGCCCGAATACATAGACGGCATCCGGATTGCGCGGAATAATGAGGCGGTCGCCGTGCTTGACGTAGACATTCCCCGGCGCACGCGTACGGCCGCCTGCGCCCGCGTCGCCCGACGCGCCTGCGCCCGTGTCGCCCGACGCGCCTGCGCCCGCCAACACGGCCTCCAGGTCAACCGAGACCCGGTTTTGCAGGCGCCATTCCTGCGCAAAGTAGGCCCGGCTCATGAAATCCATGCCCGAGAGGCGAAGGCGCTGCATGATGGCGGTTGTATCGGCCAGCATGACAAGTTCGGCCGGGGAGGGGCCCTGGGCCGCCGCGAACCGATCGGTAGAGAGCTGATCGCGTGGATCGGGGAGCGATCGGCGCTCCAGATACGCGCCTCGGGGCAGAGCCTCGGGCCTGAGCCCACCCGCCGCATCTACCAGATCCAGAAGGGTCGTTTCGCCTTCAATGACTGGATAGGAGCCGGGATACCGGACGCTTCCCGAGATCTCGACCTGGCCGAGGAGTTCATCCGGAATGACAACGTCCACGCGGTCCCTGACCTGGAGCGGCGTCTGTCTGCCCGCCTCACCCGTGGCATCGCGGGCGCTCATTTCCGTGACCGCACCCGATTTGCGGACAACGCGCACCGTGCGGGCGCTGCCCGGATCAATGCCGCCGGAAAGCGCAATCAGTTCGGCGACGGTATCGCCCGTGCGGTAATCGTACGATCCGGGAAAGGGGACGGCGCCGCCCACGTAGACGCTGCTGCGAGCCGGCTCATAGGCGGGCACGAAGAGCACATCGCCGTCGCGAAGGTAGGGGTTGGCAGAGCGATCGCCCGACGTGAAATACTGTAGCAGGTCGGCGCGCGACTCGGTTCCGTCGGTATGCAGGACGCGCACATTGCGTAGCGACGGGCGGTAGTCCGGGTTGGTGACCGGGGCGCTGAGCGTGTCGGCAAACGCCTGCTCGAGCACGCTGGACACGCGTGCTACCGGGAGCGCCAGGTAGCGCCCGGGCCGGGGCACAGCGCCCGATACATGTACGTAGAACTGGCGGCTCTGCACGAGCGAGAGCGTGACCGGAACATTCTGATAGGCCGCGCGGAGCAGCGTCATGGCTTCCTCGCGTACGCGCGCGAGCGTCAGGCCGCCGACGGTCACCGAACCGGCGTCCGGAAGCGTGAGAATACCGTCATTACTGACGATGGCGGGCGATAGTGTAACGGTCTGGCCTCCTGCCGTCACGGAAAAGGCATCGCCCGGGCCGACCACGTAGACGTCGGCGTCAACGACGCCCTCCATGGGCACGCCGCTTGCCGAGAGGCCACTCTGGGCCAGGCGCTGCCGAAGCAGTGTGAGGGGATTAACGGCGTCGCCGCCTCCCGCACCGCCGAGCAGCCCGCCTGCGACCTGTGCCTGTGTCGCATGCGGGATGAAACCTGCCAATACGAGGACAGCGAGCGCCGCGAGCCTACGAGCCGCGGGCCGCGCACCACGATCAAACGAATTAAAACGAAACATGAACCGCCGGATGGGTGAAACCGTAGTAGCAATTACGATAAATAGGCAGAGACTGGCGGTTTACATGGGCGAACTGCGTTAGTTTCGACAAACTACAACGCCCCACGGGTTCTTGCAATTGGCAGATCTGACAACATACGCCCCCGCCAAGATCAATCTCGGCCTGCATGTACTGCGGCGGCGGGATGACGGCTACCATGACATCGACACCGTTTTTGTGGCCATAGGGTGGACCGACCGCCTGACATTGCGACTGGAAGAGGACGGGCCGCCTGTCGGCATGACGTGCTCGGACCGGTCGCTCCCGACGGACGAAAACAATCTGTGTGTCCGCGCCGCCATGGCGCTTCGGGAGGCGGTGCACGAAAAGGGCCGAGAGCGGGGCGACAGCACCGAAGACCTCTGCCCGCCTGTCCACATCCATCTTGAAAAGCACATTCCGCATGGCGCGGGGCTCGGCGGTGGGTCGAGCAATGCGGCCGCGGTACTGCGTGGCCTTGCCAGGATCTGGTCGGTAGATACGAACGTCGTCGATCTGCCCGCCATTGCGGCCGGGCTCGGAGCCGACGTGCCGTTCTTCCTGAATCCGGTGCCAAGCCATGCCACCGGGATCGGGGACACGTTGGTACCGCTTGTCGGTGGTTTCGCAGACGGCGCGGATCCGCTTAACTGGACGGTGATTGTTGTCGTACCCGATGTGCGCGTATCGACAGCCGATGCCTACAGGCTGGTTCGGCCAAATGAGGAGGATCGTCCGGATCTTGCCCAAGCCGTAACACAGCACAGGCCTGCCGCCTGGAAAGGGCTTGTCGAAAACGACTTTGAGCGGATGGTGGCGCGAAAGCACCCCGTGATCGCGGCCATCCGCGACCGGCTCGAAAAAGAAGGAGCGCACTTCAGCGCCATGAGCGGATCCGGTTCGGCCGTATACGGCCTTTTCAATATCGGGTCGGAGGATGCGTACTCGGCCTACATCAACCTGCGCAATGTGTTCGCCGGGGCGCGTACGTGGGTGGGCACGACCGTCACGGCCTGAACGGTACGTATTACCAACCCACGCGGCGGCGCCGCTCGGAGCCATTGGATGTGTCGACAGAATCTGGCGGCGCCGCGAGCGAGTCCAAGCTTGCGGGCGAAAAGTAGGATTCCGGAGCGCCGTACACACTCGGCGCCGGAAAACGTGATGCCTTCGTGACGAACAGGCTGTCCTCGGCCGCCGCATCCCTGAAAAAGGTGCCCACGACGTGCAGCGCCGTGCGTGCACCCTGCCCCCAGTAATTGGTCCGGAATCGGAAGCGCGGGTCGTTGAATCCCACCCAGGAGCCCATGACCAGGTCCGGGTGGATCATCATGAACCAGGTATCGGCCGCATCCTGAGTCGTTCCGGTTTTGCCCGCCAGATCGTACTGGCCGAGCTGGTATTCGCCGGCCACGATCCGGATGCCCGATCCCTCGCGGATGACGGCGCGCAGCATGTCGGTCATGGTGTAGGCCGTGACCTCGGAGAGCGCCTCGCGTGGCGGTGTGTTGGCTTCAAAGAGGATATTACCCTGCCGGTCTTCGATGCGCGAAATCACGGTAGGTTCGTAGCGCAGCCCCCCGTTGGCGAATGTCGAATAGGCCTGCGTCATGTCGAGCAGCGTTACGTCCGATGTGCCGAGTGCGAGGGCCGGAACTTCGGCGAGCGGCGTATCGATCCCCATCCGCTTCGCATAGAAGGCCACCTGCGATGGTCCGACCTCGAGCATGAGCTGTGCCGTGACGGTATTGACCGAGTGGGCAAGGGCCTCCCGAAGCGTCATCATGCGGCCGGAGATCTCGGTGAAGTTCGTCGGATTCCACTCGACCTCGGTAATCGGGTCCACGTACTTGACCGAGTCGTCGGGGAGCTGATAGTAAGGCGACCACCCGTTGTCGATGGCGGCCGTGTACACGAATGGCTTGAAGGTCGAACCCGGTTGGCGCCTGGCAATGGCCACATGGTCGTACCAGTCGCGCGTGATTTCGCGTCCCCCGACCCAGGCCTTGACGTATCCGGTCTGCGGGTCCATGGCCACAAAGCCGGCCTCCAGACGGTGCTTGGCCGCTTTCAGCGAGTCCATGTACGCTTCGTTTGCATCGAGCAGTTGGAAGATCTCGCTCCGGTCCATGCCGAGGCGGCGCATGGCCTGATAACGCTCCGTGTCGACCTGGATGTTGCGGATGAGCGAAGGATTTTCCTTGTAAAGCTCCGACCAGGAGCTGTCCTCAAAGCGCAGATAGTCACACATGTTGAGGCTCCAGACCATCTCGTCGTCGCCCTTTTCGCTCCACTCGTAGTCGGCGACGGCCTGCAGGCACGTGGCCACGCTGTCTACCGCCGTGGCCGCCATTTTCTGCAGGCGCGAATCGAGCGTCGTGTAAACGATCAGGCCATCCTCATAGATGTCATAGCCGGAGCGCTCGCCCCACGCCTCCAGTTCCCGACGGACATACTCAGCGAAATACGGCGCCAGCGACCGCGTAATGGCTTCCGAGCGAAAAGAGGTCTCCACCGGCTCGTCGGCAAGCGCGGCGGCCGTACCCGGCTCTATGACTCCTCGCCGCTCCATCTGCGAAAGCACTACATTGCGCCGTTTCCGTGCGTTCTCCGGGTTGTTCACCGGGTGGTACAGGCTCGTGCCCTGCAACATGCCGACGAGCGTCGCGCTCTCGAGCAGCGTCAGATCCCGCGGCTGCTTGCCGAAATACATACGCGCCGCCGACTCGATTCCGAACGCCGGATACCCGAAATCGACCGTATTGAGATACATTTCCATGATCTCTTCCTTCGTGTAGCGCCGTTCGAGCTGCACGGCGGTCACCATTTCCTTGAGCTTGCGCTCCACGGTCACGCGCCGGCCAATACGCGTGTTGTAGAGATTGCGCGCCAGCTGCTGCGTAATGGTCGATGCGCCGCGCGGGTCGCCCTTCAGTATGCTCACGGGCACGGCAATCAGCAGCCCCTGCATGTCAATGCCCCAGTGGTCGTAGAACCGGTGGTCCTCGGTCGCCCACAGGGCGTTGATCACATGGGGCGAGATGTCCTCGTACGTGGCCCAGGACCGGTTCTGGTACGCGTAGCGCTGCAATTCCTGGCCATCGGCCGTGTAGGCAACGGTCGCCAGCTGGAACTCCGGGTTTTCGATTTCGCGCGTCGGCGGAATCTCGTCGAGCAGAGTCAGGAAATAACCGCCGAGCCCGAGCGTACCCGCGAGCACGACCAGGGCCGTCCAGGATACGATGGATGCGGCGGCCGCCTTTTCCCGGTCCTTGAGCCGGTTGAACCAGTATCGCCCGACGGGCGTCCGCGGCCGAATGTCGTCGCCCTGTGACGGATCCTTGCCACTGCGGCGCCGGTTCTCGGGCCGCTCGAAGTATTCGCGCAGTTCGTCGTCAGAATAGGACATGCTCAGCGAGGGTGTCGGGACTGGGTTCGCCCGCCTTCCAACGTACGAGCCGCGCGTGTGTGCCCGCGAGCACGCCATAGGTTCTGCTCAGGTACCAGTCGCCTGTATTCAGGTACAGGCCATCGTGCATTGCGGTGAGCTCTGCCCGGTGGGCGTGGCCGTAAACGACAACCTGTGCCCTTTTTTTTTCCAGGTATCCCATGGCGCTCCGGCGCAGGGCGTTCACGGTCTGCTCGTGGCTGGCAGTGGCACGCGCATCCCCGGGACCAACTGTCGCAAGACGCGCACTCGCCCACGCCGCCACCCGCTGCGCCGCCCCGAACGGAAGG
>Ga0210009_1000903_pt1 | contig 28915 bp, 29 predicted proteins | sample CryGeyCG2114_065_FD_185457 | JGI IMG/M metagenome (GOLD analysis project Ga0210009, IMG submission 185457) | Groundwater microbial communities from aquifer - Crystal Geyser CG12_big_fil_rev_8/21/14_0.65 (SPAdes) (version 2) | ecosystem: Environmental > Aquatic > Deep subsurface > Groundwater ...
TTAAATAATTCTCTGAAAGGCTCGATGAGTTTTAATTTCATTTTTGCGGGCAATCCGCCAACGTTATGATGTGTTTTAATTGTAGCCGAAGCGCCTTTTACAGAAACCGATTCTATTACGTCAGGATATAAAGTGCCCTGAACAAGATACTCTGCCTCGCCATATTTTTTTGCTTCTTCTTCAAATACTTTAATAAATGTTGCGCCAATAATTTTTCTTTTCTTCTCCGGCTCCAAAACACCGGCAAGGTTTTTTAAAAACCGTTCAGACGCGTCAACATGGATATGATTCAGATTTAGCTTTTCATCAAATAGTTTTCTTATTCCCGCGCTTTCATTTTTGCGCATTAAACCGTTATCTATATGGATACATACAAGATTATCGCCAATTGCCTGCTTCACTAGCACAGCAGCCACGGTTGAATCTACGCCGCCGCTGAGAGCACAAATAACTTTTGCTCCTCCTACTTTGTCCCTTATTTTTTTAATATTTGAATCTATAAAATTGTACGGAGTCCAATCAGCGCTGCATTTACAAACTTTAAATAAAAAATTATTGATGATCTTTTGCCCTTCTTCGGTGTGCATAACTTCGGGATGAAACTGTACTCCATAAATATTTTTAGGTTCATTTGCAATTGCACAAATAGGAGAATGGTCAGATTGACCGATAATATCAAACCCCTCCGGTAACCTTGTTAATAAGTCGCCATGGCTCATCCAAACTGTTGATTCGTCTTTCAAATCATTAAATAAGCGGGAATGACCAACAATGCGCAAAACAGTTTTTCCGTACTCGCTGTCTTTTGCTTTTTGAACCTTGCCGCCAGATTTAAGGCAGAGGTATTGGAGACCGTAGCAAATACCAAGTATTGGAACATTCAATTTTAAAATTCTATTATCAATTTTTGGGGCGTTGTCATCGTAAACGCTCATCGGACCGCCGGACAAAATAATACCGGAAGGATTTATTTTTTTTACTTCTTGTAATGATATTGTGTGGGGGTGAATTTCGGAATAAACGTTTGCTTCTCTTACCCGGCGAGTTATAAGCTGCGTGTATTGTGAACCAAAGTCTATAATTAAAATTGTTTCTTGTCTCATCAAATCAATTTGTGTTATGCTCTTAACAAAAAAAGTGAATTGCCGCCTTAAAAATAAAAACAAAATCCCTCAAATGGGATTTTGTTTTAAGTACCTGGCTATAAAAATCCGCAGCAAATGAAAACAAATAATGGGCATCTCTAATCTGTTAGTTAACGGATTAGAGATTCCCTAAAGAAAACCTAACCGCCAATTAATTCTTTATAAGCGGAAGCGTCTAGAAGATCGTCAAGTTCGCTCATATCGCTTATTTCTATCTTAACCATCCACCCATCACCGTATGGATCCGAGTTAATTATTTCGGGTGAATCTGCAAGTTTGCTGTTTATTTCTAAAACTTTACCGCCGCATGGTCCGTACATGTCGCTGACTGTTTTTACAGCTTCAATGGTACCGAAGGACTGATTTTTTTGTATTTCACTCAAGCCGGAATCTATGTCAACAAAAACTACATCACCAAGTTCTCCTTGAGCATAATCGGTTATACCAATTGTTCCGATATTTCCATTGACGGAAATCCACTCGTGTTCTTTTGTATATTTTAAATTTTCTGGAACGTTCATTTTTTTACCTCAGTTTTATTTTATTTTGTTAAAAGGATAAAAATCCTTCACTAATATTTAAAATCCTCTAAAAATCCAGTGTCAAAATTGCCGGTTACAAATCGCTGGTCTTCTAATACTTTTAAATGAAACGGAATTGTAGTTTTAATTCCTTCGATAGTGCATTCTTCAAGCGCCCTTTTACTTCGCACAAGAGCATGCTGGCGGTTTTTCCCCCAGACTATAAGCTTTGCAACAAGTGAATCGTAATAAGGTGGAATAGTATAACCCTGATAAATGTGTGAATCAACACGAACTCCGAATCCGCCCGGAAAATGAAGCGATTCTATTTTCCCGGGAGAAGGTCTGAAACCGTGTTCGGAATCTTCCGCATTAATTCTGTACTCTATCGAATGTCCGTGTGGTTTACCCGGCAGAGTTTCAATTGTTTCACCTGCAGCAACTATAATCTGCTGCCGAATTAAATCAACACCGTAAACAAATTCGGTTACAGGATGCTCCACTTGAATACGGGTGTTCATTTCCATAAAATAAAAGTTTTTGTTTTTGTCAAGCAGAAATTCTACCGTGCCGGCGCCTTCATAATGAACAGACATTGCTCCTTTAACAGCCGCTTCGCCCATCTTATTTCTTATTTCTTCGTCAATAGCAGGCGAGGGAGATTCTTCAATTAACTTTTGATGACGGCGCTGAACAGAACAATCTCTTTCACCGTAATGAAATGCATTGCCAAAACTATCGCCCATAACCTGGATCTCTATATGTCTTGGGTTCTCTATAAATTTTTCAATATAAACATCGGGATTTCCAAAATTCGATTCCGCTTCTGCTCTTGCGGTTTGAAATGCTTTTGTAAATTCTTTTTCTTCCCAAACAATGCGCATCCCTTTGCCGCCGCCGCCTGCCGTGGCTTTAATAATTACGGGGTAACCAATTTCTTGAGATACTTTTTTACCAACATCAATGTCATTTATTACTCCATCGCTGCCGGGGATAACTGGAACGCCATTTTTTTTCATCGTGTTTTTAGCAAATGCTTTATCTCCCATTGCATTAATCATCTGCGGTGAAGGACCTATAAATTTAATATTTGATTCTATACAAATTTCGGAGAAGGAAGCATTTTCGGCAAGGAAACCATAGCCGGGATGAATAGCATCGGCGCCTGTAATTTGTGCGGCGGAAATTATTGATGGAATTTTAAGGTAGCTGTCTTTGCTGTAAGCAGGACCAATACAAACTGCTTCATCGGCAAATGTTACGTGCAGCGAATCTTTATCTGCTTCGGAATATACTGCTATTGTTTTTATTCCGAGTTCTTTGCATGTTCTTATTATTCTTAATGCAATTTCGCCTCTGTTGGCTATTAAAATCTTTTTAAACAATTATTCCTCTAAATAATTTATCAACTTAGTTTGATAAGGAACAGAGGCTGGTTGTATTCCACTGGTTTGCCATTATCAACAAGTATTTTAATAATCTTTCCGCTAACATCGCTTTCTATTTCATTCATCAACTTCATTGCTTCAACTATGCAAAGTACGCTGCCGACGGATATGGAATCGCCCACCTGCACGTACGAATCTGCATCCGGAGCAGGAGCCCTGTAAAATGTGCCAACTATCGGTGAGCGGATTTCGTGAACGTCAGTTTCTTTTTCAACTTTTACGGAGAGATTTTCTTCACCGGCTGATTGAGAAACGGAATCTTTATACGATACTGGAATGGAGGGCGGCATCAACTGAGCAGCGTCAAATCCCTGAACAGTTCTAATTTTTTTTGCTATTTTAATTCGTATCCCTTCCTGTTCGATTTCCAGGTCCGTTACGCCGCTTTCGTCAACAAGCTTAACAAGCTTTTTAATAAGGTTTATGTCCATCAAAACTCCTTGCTTAAGATTTTAATCTTTCAACGTATCCGCCGGTGCGGGTATCAATTTTTAATAAGTCGCCTACTTCAATAAATAAAGGGACGTTTACCGTAGCGCCTGTTTCGAGAGTAGCCGGTTTTATTGCACCGGTTGCAGTATCTCCTCTAAAGCCGGGATCTGTAGCGGTTACTTTCAGCGGCACAAACACAGGTATCTCCACGTTAATAACTTCTTCGCCGTTAAATTGAATCTCTACTTGCTCTGCTTCTTTTAAGTATGAAACTCCGTCGCCGAAGAATATTACGGGTACGTTAATCTGTTCGTAAGTATCGTTATCCATGCAAACCAGGAAATCGCCGTCGCGATAAAGATATTGATATTTTCTTCTTTCCACTTTTACTACTTCAACGCCTTCACCCGAGCGGAAGGTATTATCGAGTACTTTTCCTGTTCTAAGGCTTTTTAAGGTTGTTCTTACAAAAGCACCGCCTTTACCCGGTTTAACGTGTTGAAATTCTACAATAGTAAACAAATCATTTTTGTATTTTATTATTAATCCATTTCTGAAGTCTGAGGTATCTGCCATAAATCGTATTTGTTTTAGTTGATGAATAAATAGGGCAAAAAAATAGAGATATAAGCCTTGAAAGTCAAGAATAAGAGTAGATGAATGGTTAAATTACGAGGTAAAAATTATTGTTTAATTGTTTGCAAAAAGTGATTAGATAGAAAACTCCATTAAAAACAGCTGCAGAGCCATGAGTATGGTATAAATTAAGGGCATCTCTAATCCGTTAGCCAACTGACTTGCCGCGCTATGTTTATTTCCGGCACTTCGGCAGAAAAAAGTTTATGTGTTTCATCCGCCATTTCGGAAATATTAACAATCATTTCCTTAAAATTTTCAAAATACTTCAACTCATTAGTACTTTAACACTTAAATTCTTGTAATATATAGTAGAATATTTGCAAACTAAAAGACTAAAAAGCATGAATGAATGAAGCTGAATGGATGAATGTTTTTCATTCAACCATTCAATCACTCATCTCAAATAATTTGGTTCTGGCTTGTCCATGTTAATTAATAGCCTATTAAACATTTTTAATTCCTTCTACAGATTCTATTTCAAGTTATTAATTCTTCAATTATTTAACATGAAAATTATGACCATCTTTCTGAACAATCAAAGTTTTAGTTGATATTTTTTTAATTAATCATGATCTTGCATTCAAAAAAAACAAGGAGATGAATAAAATGAAAAATCTTTCTGCATGTGTAGTTTATCTTATTCTATTTGCTTTCTTGCAGGGGTGCGAAAAGTCTTTAGAAGAAAAGGCGTCACCTAATTATAAAAAAGAAATAACCGAGTGGCAGAACAAACGGATAGAGAACCTAAAGAAAGAAACAGGATGGTTGAATCTTGTCGGGCTCTTTTGGCTCGAACCCGGAGCAAACACATTCGGAAGCGGAAAGGAAAATGATATAATTTTCCCGGAAACAGCTCCCGAACATATCGGCACATTTTATTTAAGCGACACATCGGTTTCAGTAATCTTAAAAGTTGACGCAAAAGTAAATGATGCCAAACTAGACAGCGCTGTATTGAAAGACGACTTAACCGGCAATCCCGATATCATTTCCATCGGCAATTACAGATGGTTTGTAATAAAGAGAGGAGATAAGTTTGGCATTCGCCTGAGAGATTTGGAAACAGAGCTTGTTAAAAATTTTCCGGGTATTGAACGCTATCCTATAGATGAAGACTGGCAAATTACAGCTCGATTTGTTCCTTATCTTCCTCCCAAAATTATTGCTGTTCCTAATGTTCTTGGAACTATTGAGGCGGAGATATCGCCCGGTTATTTAAAATTTACAAAAGACAATAAAGAATTTACACTTGATGTAATCTACAGCGGCGATAAATTATTTCTAATTTTTGCTGATGAAACGAGCGGTGAAGAAACATACGGAGCCGGTAGATTTTTATATTCGGACAAACCGGATTCAATCGGTAAAGTGGTTTTAGATTTTAACAAAGCATACAATCTGCCATGTGCATTTACTAAATATGCTACATGCCCGCTTCCACCAAAACAGAACAATCTTCATCTAAGAATAACAGCCGGGGAGAAGAAATTTGGAGCAGGACATTAAAACAGCGTCGTGAATAATATCATTTTGCTGATGGATTTATTTTTAATTAATAAGCCTTAGCTGAAAAGTCCGCAGTCTTCAATGGGGCAGTCTAAGTTCTTTACCAGTCAATTAGCTAAGAACGGATTTACTGATTATTTTTAATTGCGGAGTAAAGCGAGATGACTAAATAGCTGCCCTCTTTGCACCCGTAATTAACAAGAACTAAATACGGGGTAATTCCACCCGTCTTCGCAATTCTAAAAATAGATGAACGAAATAATATTTACTCAGTCACATTACGCAAAAGTTTTATCTCTTTGTAACTCTGCGACTTCTCGTTGGCACTCTGTGTAATAAAGACCAACAAATAGCACAGAGAACCACGGAGAAAATATCTTTTCTTCAATACTTGCGTAAGGTGAGTTGCGTTATATTTTTTGTAACTGTTATTCACACGTTCTCATTTTGAATATTAAGATTAAAAAAGAAGTTGGAGTAAATTAAAAAGTAACGGCAGAGTAGCAAAACTTAGTATTAATCCAAAGCCGACTAAAGCTGCACTTAACTTCGGCGCTAATCCTCCCATAATTGCAAGCGCGCCGGCAGAAACCATCGGAGGCATTGCGGATTCAAAAATTGAAACTTTTACTGCCTCGCCCTCTAAACCGAAAATTAAACCCAAAAGAATTGCCACAGCAGGCATTGCCGCCAGTTTTAATATTAATCCGATACTCAAAGGGGAAGTAAATTCTTTTTTTATTTTAAAACTCAATTGAAATCCAATAGCTATCATTACAAGCGGAACAAGCATTGCTTCCAGTATCTGTAAAATCTCAACTATTGTTTTGGGATAAACAATAGGACGTAAAAACAAAGCGACAACTATTGCGAGAAAAGGTGGAAAAGTTACAATCTTCTTTAAAATAATTTTTGCATCGGTTTTTTGATTTCCATTGGAATAAAGAGCAAGAATTATTGTACCATAAACTGCTAATGACAGAAAGGAACCCACCTGATCATAAAGCACTGCATACGGCATTCCGGAACTCCCATAAAACGCTTGAACCATTGGAAGTCCGAGAAATGATGTGTTGCCGAGAGGGACGAGAAGAAGAAGGCTGCCGGTTATTTGTCGATTCCATTTAAATATTCTTGATAAAAGTAAAACTGAAGCGGCAGAAATAAACAACATTAAGTACGCCGTAATTAAAGGCAAAAATAGCTCAATTGAAAATTTTAAATCTGCAACTTTAAGGAGTACAAGAGCAGGCAAGGAAACGTAAATGACAAATAAGTTTAATACATTCCCGGTCTCACTACTAAACTGAGGAATTTTCCTTAAGGCAAAACCAATTATTAAAAAAAAAGTTATTACTAAAAAACTTTCCACGGTTCAGCAGCCGTTTCCTACATTCTTTCGGGCGCGCTAACGCCAAGAATACTTAATCCGTTTCTCAATATTATTTTGGTTGCACTGGCAAGCGCTACACGGGCTTCTGCGAGAGGTTTATCAGTACCCAGAATACGGCAGAAAGTATAAAACTTATGGAATGAGGCAGCAAGGTCTTCTAAGTAAAAACAAATACGATGAGTTTCAAAATTTTCTGTGCTGTATAATATTTCATCTTTAAAAAGATGAATCTTTCTTAAAAGTTGCTGTTCTTCTTCACTTGAAAGAAGGCTTAAATTTTCCGTTGAAACATGTAAATCTTCCTTCTCAATCATTTTTAAGATTGAACAGATACGCGCATGAGCATACTGAAGATAAAACACCGGATTTTCATCGGACTGTTTTTTTGCGAGTGAAAGATCAAAATTCATGTGCGTTGTTATGTTACGCATGTTAAAGAAGTAACGAACAACATCGGCTCCAGCTTCATCAACAAGTTGGTCGAGCGTAATAAAATTAGCTTTACGCGTAGACATTTTTACAATTTCACCCTGATCAACAATCGTTACAAACTGATGAATAAGGACTTTAATTTTTTCGGAATCATACCCGAGCGCTTTTACACCGGCAAGAACATCAGGATAAGTGGATATGTGATCCGACCCCAAAAGATCAATAAGTAAGTCATAACCACGGTTTAATTTTTCTCTGTGGTATGCGATATCGGGAAGCCGGTATGTAGGCTCTCCCGAAGATTTCACAATCACTTTATCCTGCTCGCTTCCGAGTTCTAAAAATTTCATCCAAACTGCGCCGTCTTTTTCGTAAGAAAGGTTTTTCTCCTTGAACAGTTTTAACAACTCTTCAATTTTACCTTCGTCGTATAAATTATTTTCATTGAAGAATATTTTATGTTTTATCTTTAGCCGTCCGAGACTTTGTTTGATGTCATCAAAGATTACACTCTCGGCTCGCTGTTTAAATATTCCTTCGGCAGGTTCATCGACCAATTTTTCGCCGTATTCAACTTTTAAACCGTCTGCTATTTCTTTAATATATTCGCCCTGATAATAATCTCCTGGAAACTCAATCTCTCTACCTAAAGTTTGTAGATATCTTAATCTGACTGAATCGCCAAGCACCCGCATCTGTCTTCCGGCGTTGTTGAAGTAATATTCACGATCAACTTCGTAGCCAACCCATTCGAGCATATTTGCAATCGTATCGCCAACAACAGCATTGCGTCCGTGCCCCACAGTTAGCGGTCCGGTGGGATTTGCTGAAACAAATTCAACGTTCGCTTTTTTACCCTCATATTTTTTTGATTTACCGAAATTTTTATCTTCAACGATTACATCTTTAATTATCTTTGCAACAAACGAAGGTGTAAAAAAGAAGTTTATAAATCCGGGTCCGGCAATTTCAACTTTAGATATAATAGCATCGTCAATTTGAAGATTGGAAATAATTTCTTGAGCAATCTGGCGGGGATTTTTGCGAAGTTTTTTAGTTAGAAGCATAGCGGCATTAACCGAAAGGTCGCCATGCGATTCCTGTTTGGGAACATCGAAAGTAAAATTGATTTCTTTTAAATAGTCGAGCGAAGTTGAAGCTTTGTCAAAAAGCGAGTTCAAATAATTTTTCAAATGATTTTCGTCTAAAGATTACAAGGTTGATTTTTTCGAACGCGCAGGTTTTTTCGCAACGGTCGCTTTTAGCGCAGGGTCTTCAAGTTTTGTAACTACTCCATCACCCCAGAGTTTTTCGAGATTATAAAACTCGCGCGCATCTTTTTTAAACACGTGCACAACCACATCAACATAATCAATCAGCACCCAGCTAAGCGCTTTATAACCCTCTTTGTGCCAGCATTTAATTCCACGGTCCCTTAAACTCTTATCGATTTCATCTGCTATGGCTTTTACCTGAGTGTCCGAGTCGGCGCTGCATACAATAAAATAATCTGATATTGCAGTAAGGTTGCGCAAATCGAGAAGGTGAACGTCATAACCCTTCTTTGAAAAGATGTACTCTGCTATTTGGTCTACTAATTCTCTTGAATCCAATTGAATCCTATTGTTTGTTGGGTTTAAGTTGATTAAAATCTCTGCCAATAACAAGTGATACATCGAGAAAATAATCATTATTAATCTGTTGTATCACATATTGTTCCTTAATACCAAGCGCCCCGGCTAATTTTAGTGCGTTCGCTTTATTGCCGGTTCTATCAATTACCAGCGAATTGTCTACGTCGAACGAGATATAATTTGCCATATGGACGACGTCAAAATTTTTACTGCGTAAAAAAGAAGTGAACGATTCGGCAACACCGCTAACCCCGCAGCCGTTCAGTACTTCTAATTGAACAATATCTGCCGCTGTTTGCTTAGCATTAACATTCGTTGTCTCATTTCCTGCATCACTTATTTTAGTATAAAGTGAAAAAGCAAGAAAAATTATGATAAGCAGCAAAATTATTATTACCGAATTTAAAAATAGGTTGGTTGTTGATGTTTTAAAATTTACATCCGTAGGAAGTTTATCGGGTTGTGTTTTTTCCTTCAATTAATTACACTCATAAGCAAAATTTATCTTTCGAACCAGTTACTGCTGCCATTAAATCTATCAAACATATTGAAGCTGTTGTAATAACCGCCGTATGGATATGAATATGCAGGCATCTGTCTATATTGAACTGAAATATAAACATCGTCCCACGGTTTATAATTTAATGCTGCGCGGCTTAAGTAAATTCCGTTTATACTGTTTTGAACTTCTTTACCAAAACTTGAATACGGCGAATGAACGAGACTTGCATCTACCTGAACATTTAAATTTTCCGCTAAGCTCAAATTCATACTGTTGGTATAAACTCCAAGCGCTAAACCGTTTCCGCCGAAAGAAGAATAACTCATCGAATAGGAATGATGCATGCTGAAATTTTCGCTGTTAAGAAAGCCGAATAACGAACTTGAAGACTGTGTAATTATACCGTCTTTTACATTGTTCTTCGGAAATCCGGGATCTTTATATTGTGCAAAACTTGATACCGCAAAAATGGCAACTAACATTACGAGTAACTTTTTCATATTCAGCCTCATTGTTTGAGCAAATATTAACGAAAACATCTGAGAAAATCAATGCTGATGTAATCCGTTTAAATGCTAATAAAATTAAAATTCGTGCTTTATTTTATTATCCTTATCAACAAGGATAATTTTGGGTTTATGTTTTTTTGCTTTTTCTTCATCCAAATGTGTATAAGTTATAATAATAATTTCATCGCCAACCGAACCGAGTCTTGCGGCAGGACCATTTAAACAAATCATACCACTGCCTGCCGGACCTTCGAGCGTATAAGTTTCAAACCGGCTGCCGTTATTTATATTCACAACTTGAACTTTTTCATAAGGTAAAATATCAGCCGCAGCCAAAAGATCTTTATCTATTGTTATACTTCCTTCGTAATAAAGTTCAGCCATGGTAACAACCGCACGGTGAATTTTACTTCTAAACATTTCTCTCGTCATTGCACAAAAACATTATTATTGGGTGGCATAATATATGCAGAATTAAGCAAATCTATCAAGGTATAAACTTGAAGTTGAAACAAATCGGGCGTTTGATGGAAAGAATAAATTGCTAAAAGCGAATCTTTACTTTCCCTGTAAAATTGCTTCACCAAATTTTTTGGTAATTCTGATTCCGATTTTTTCAAGAAACTTTGTAGGCAGTTCTCCACCGGCAAAAACATAAACGAGATTATTGGGGATAGTTATTTCTTCAGAATTCTTTACAGAAAGGAGAACTTCATCATCTCTAATTTCTGCGACGGTAGAATTAAAGATGACATTTATTTCACCGCTGTTTTTTGCTTGATTAATTTTGTCAAGATTTCTTGGCTTTATCCTGGCAAATGAATCGCTCCGGTAAGAAAGAGTTACTTTGTTATTTTCTTCGACAAGCAATAATGCAGATTCGATTGCAGAATCACCTCCGCCAACAACCAAAATATTCTGTTTGTGAATTAGTTCCGGCTCAAGCAATCGGTAATACACTTTGTCTTTATCTTCGCCGGGCACACCAAGTTTTCGGGGAGTTCCTCTTCTTCCTATTGATAATAGTATGGCGCGGGCGGTATAATGTCCTTTATTTGTCATTACGATAAAAGTATCATCCTGCTTTTCGATTGATTCAACTTTTTCCTGTTCGTTGATGGATATGTTATACTTGCCTAGAATTTCCATCCACAAACCGAGCAATTCCGCTTTTGAAGTTTCACCAAGTTTAACTTTTCCGTGAAGAGGCAAATCCATCGGAGATGTCATTACTATTTTTGCTCTTGGGAAACTGTATACCGTACCGCCTAAGCTGTCCTGTTCAATAGTAACAGATTTTAAGTTTTGTTTTGAAGCTTCGAGAGTTGCAGAGATGCCTGCGGGTCCTGCGCCAACAATTACAACGTCATATTCTGCTTTGGCGTTTTTGTTAAGGTTTTTCACGATGTTTTGAAGCGCTTGTTTTCCCTGCTCAACAGCGTTTTTAATTAAACCCATGCCTCCAAGTTCACCGGCAATGTACAATCCTTTCATGTTGGTTTCAAATTCCTGGCTAACATGTGGAAGTTCTACACCCCGTTTTTCTGTGCCGATGCAAAGAGAAATTGCCTGCACGGGACATGCGTGAAAACAAGCGCCGTGCCCAACACAACGACTTGCATTAATCGTATGAGCCTGTCCGTTTACTATACCGAGTATATCTTTTTCCGGGCAGGCTTTTATACATGCCCCGCTGCCCAAACAAATGTCAAGATTTACAACCGGGTGGAGCGACACCGGTTCATGAAAACCCATCTCTTTTGCTTTTGCAATTTTTCTGCTTGTAATTTTAGATGCTCTTTTCTTTTTGCGAAGGTAGTAAAAAAATATTCCGCCGCTTATCATTATCACTAAAAGATAGGTTATAATATTTTCAAGCAGAACTTCCACTATTGATTTAGTTTCTCAAGCGATTGCTTCGCAAGTTTACCCGTTTCTGTTGAAGCGTGTTTCTCCGCAAGTTCATTCCATACTTTTTTTGCTTCTGCAATATTTCCTTTAGCATGTGCAATAGCTCCAATGTTATACCGGGCACGTAAATCATCCGGATTATATTTTAAAATCTTATCCGTCATCTCTTTCGATTTATCAAATTCCTGCTTGTCGTAATAGATAAATGCAAGGTTGAATAAAATATCGCTTCGCTTTGGATTTATCTTTAAAATTCGTTCATAAAGAGGAATGGCTTCATCTCTGCGATGAGCGGCTGAAAGAAAATCTGCATACTGTCTAATAAGCAATGTATCGGTCGGATTATCCTCTACGGCTTTTTTCATCATCTCCATCTGATGTTTTATATTACCTGTAACGTTGCTTTTGCTTGGCGGACCCTCCTTGCTGCCCAAACCTTTATGAATTTCATCCTGCGGCATTTGACTACCCGTAACCTCTGCTTCCGATTTAGAAATATCATCCTTCGGAACAAAAATGAACACCGCAACAGCAGCTAAAATTAAAACTATATAAATGTAAACCGGTTTGAATTTCAATAGAACCTCCTTAAAAAATCCATTTGTAACCAAAGGCAATAATAACTGCCACATGAACTATCATAATAACGAACATAATAATAGCAAAGGGAAGATGAGCAACATGCCAGTATTTAAACAACTTTTGCATAGTTCGCAAAAGCCCGATACGGCGGCTCATTATAAGCATCTGCTTTGCTGTCTTTACAGCTTCTTTTTTACCCGAACGCGGCAGATTCATTTTTCTTAATTCTTTTTTGAATTTTTTCAGAAGAACTTTAATATCGAAATAATCTTTTATTATAAAAATAACAGCGCCGAGCGTGCTGGCAGATTTATATTTGCTAATCCTATTTATATGGTCAAATTCTGCAAGAAGCGAAGCGTCAACTTTATAATTATTAAGTAGTTTGAATTGTATCTCATCATTTAAAGCATTTAAATCTTTGATGCTTAATTCCTGCCCCTGAATTGTCCTCGGTATTTGAACGTAAATAAACCTACCTATCACGCCGCTTAGAACTACAAGCACCATACTCCAAAAACTAACTGCAACAATACCGCCGAACTTAAATGCTGTGTGGTAAAGAACAAGCATCGGACCAACAGTGCATAAGAAGATATGAAATTCTAACCAGTGCTTTAAAAAGCCGAGATTAAAGAAAACACGAAATCGTTTTCGAATCATATAAATAGCTACACCCGCAATCATCATCAAGGTGCCTAATATTCCCAAACCATGCCCCAAATAACCGCTTGGTTTGAGTAGTTGATGCGAAGCGTTAAAAAATTTTTCTTCTTCACTTGTTGAATAGTAAGTATAACCATTAATGGCGAGCAATATAGTAACTGCAATTCCCACTATAAAAAACGCAGCAATATATATTTTGTGAAGTGTATTATTCATTAAGTAATAATAAATTTTGTGATATAAGTATAGTGCTATTTAGTTCACAAATAGTGACTATTAATTTAGGAGGGTCGGCTTACTATTCTTAAGGTATTTGTAATTCGTACAAAGTAGTATACTTAGTTCCGAATGTCATATCGTTAAGTTTACTAATAAGAATATTTATTCTTTCGTTTTGGTCATCGTCAAAAGCTTCGTAGGCTTCCTCGGATGCGAACTTGTAAACCTCGTAGAAATGATTTTCTTTTCCCTTGACCTCAAAAACATTATAACTTTCAATTCCATCCAATGAAAGAAGGTTTTTTAATTCTTTAATAACATTGAAGTAATCGTTTCTGTTAGCTGGTTTGATTTCGTATTGTATTGTAAAAAGTACTTTGGACATTTTTTTTCCTGGAAATTTATGAATAACTATTTAGTAAAAAACTGCCGGTGAAGATAACCTTCGCCGGTCCGGTTAATGACACATTATAAAAATTATTTTTTTCGTATTTGAAGTCCACCGATAACATCTCCCCGCCTTTGGTAATTAACTTGATGGGTGGTTTCAAATCATCTGTAACAGATGCCACAATAGCAGCGGCAGTTGAACCCGTTCCACAAGCAAGTGTTTCATCTTCCACGCCGCGCTCGTATGTTCGAATAAAAATTGCGTCTTCTTTGATTTCAATAAAATTAACATTTGTTCCGGCAGGCATAAAATCGTCGTGATAACGAATTGCTTTCCCCAATTCAAAAACAGGGAATTCCTCAAGAGAATAAAACGACTTATGCTGCGAAACATCTTTAAGCACATCGCAGATTTTTATTACAACATGCGGCGAGCCGGTATCAGCATAACATGCATTTATCAACTGTCCGAAGGCTTTAATTTTGAAATTGAATTTAATTTTTTTCGGTTGATTCAAGTAAAATTTTACAATTTCTGAATTTACCACCTCACCGGAAAATATTTCACCGTTTGAAATAAATCTTGTTTGAGAAGAACTAAACTTGCCAGTAAGATGAGCAAATTTTATTGCGCATCTCGCTCCGTTGCCGCATAATGAACCGGTTGAACCATCAGCATTAAAATAATGCATCGTAAAATCTGCGTCATCAATTTTTTTTACGATAATCAGTCCGTCTGCACCAATTCCGTTGCGGCGATGGCAAAGTTTTTGGATTAAGGCGGAGTTTACTTCAAATGATTTTTCTTCGTCACCGTCAATAACAATGAAGTCATTTCCCGCGCCGCTCATCTTGCTGAAATTAATTAAACTCGTGCCGTTCAATTTAAATTAATATCCTAGAGAATTCAATAAATAATAAATCTATAAAAAAGTTTATCAGAAAGTAATTAGTCTATATACAAAAATACAACACAAATTGTTTAATAAAAGCCGTTAATTCTTTTTTTTAACTCTTTTTAGAAGTCTCGTATGAAAAAAGTTCGATTGAATTATGTCATTGTCCGTTGGCTAACGAATCAGAATGTAAAAGTTACAACGAATTTCATTCTGAATTCTGATTTCCATTTTCTCAATCAGCAATGAAAAATATTATCTCCGCTTTGTTCTTTAGCTAAAGAAGAAATAGAGAGCGTTACTTAAACTTCACGCAATGCTTTATGTGTAATGATTGCCGCACATTTAATAACTGCTGTTTCGGAACGGAGGCGATTTTCAGCAATCTTAAAAATATTGTTACTTCCTGCTTCGTTTAATTCTTCTTGCGATAATCCTCCCTCGGGACCGAAGATGAAGTAATAATTTTTTCCCTGGTTCAAAATCAATTCGTCAATACTCTGCTCGGCGTTCTGGTCAAAGATTATTTTTTCACCCGCCAGTTTAATTAAATCCTTATAGTCCGTTATTGCTTCAATAACCGGGAGAAAACTCCGCAGCGACTGCTTCATAGCCGTTAGAAGAATTTTATTCCACCGCTCCAACTTTTCTCCCTTTGAAATCGCACGCAAAGAATTGTGAACTACAAATCTTGTAATACCGAGTTCTGTACATTTTTCGAGCGCGAATTCGAATCGGTCCGGATGCTTTAATTTGGGGAGGCAAAAGATAATATTGGAAAAATTATTTTTACAAACATGATGTTTTATTACCGATACTGTGAGCAATTCTTTTTCGATTGATAATATTTCACCGTAATAAATTATTCCCATGCCGGTTGTAAAATAAATAGTATCACCTATCTGATGCCTCATTACACGGGTAATATGTTTAAACTCTTCACCTTCGATAACAGCAGTATCCGTCTTTAACCAGGCAGGCAGAGTGTAGTATAGTTCTATATCAGAAAGAAATTCCAAGATCGAAAATCCATTCCATGTTTTTATATTCGTCAAACGCAATTTCTAATCTTGCAAGATTATACGGCAGCACAAGAAAAGTAAAACCCGCACCGTAACCGCTTTGAAAATTACCGATACTTAATTTTTGTCCCTTCAAACGAGTTGTTCCTGCATCTGCAAAAATTTGAAAATAAAGGGCAACACGATAACTTAATAATTCATGCGGTATTATAGGAATGAAATCGAGGCTAATATTAAAATCCGACACTAAGGGATAATTTAATTCTGCCGATGCAAGATAATAACTATTGCCTTCGCTTTCATCCTGGTAATGCCCGCGTATTCTTTCATTAAAACCGAGAAATGAGTAATCATAATAAGGCACATCGCCGCCTGAAGCTGTGCGTGAAGCAATGCGCCATTTGGAACCGAGACTCTCATAAATTTTTCGGTATTCCCTCAAATCCAATGAGTAAATCATATATTTTATATTATTAACACCAAGTCCTTTAGCCTCGGCTTTCATAATTCCCAAAAATCCTTCGCGCGGAAACTGTGCAAGGTCGCGAGTGTCATATGAATATTGAAGCCCGATAGAGGGCATTCTATCAATTCTTTGGTTTGATGCCGAGATTCCTTTAATGTAAAAAGGAGTCTCTATGTAATTGTAAGTTGCAAATAGAGCAAGTCTGTGAAATAATCCAAAACGTTTTCCGAGAGTGATTGAGCCATTTATAAATTTTTGTTCGAATGTTTTTCCATAAAGCACTTCGGCAATATGGCTTTTGTTTTGCGAATCGATATAAAACAAATTAATTCCAAAAAATATATTTTCTGCGGGAATCAGCAGCGGATTATAATACTCTATATGAAAGGAAGGGTCGAATCCAAATGCGGCACGCCCGCGCAAGGTTTCATTCCTACCTCTCAAATTTTTAATGATGAGATTGATGCCGTAAGAGATTTTGTCCCAATCTTTATCCTTTAACTCCGCAAATGGGATGGGATAAATGTACCAGCTTTCCTCGACATAAATAATAAGTTTATTGAAATTATCTTCAACGCTAATCAGCAAATCAACTCTCGTAAAAATACCAAGGCTGTAAATTCTATCTTTGTTGTATTCGAGATTTTCTTCTGTAATAACATCTCCCGCTTTGAATGTAAGTTCACGAAGTATAATTTCCGGCTCTGTAATTTCGTTGCCTATAATGATTATGGAATCCACCTTAACGGGATAGTCAACATTTTGCAGCGAATCATTCTGAGCAAAAACAAGAAAAACATACAGATAAACAATGAGACAAATTTTATTAAACATTAAAGGGGTAATCTGTGAAAAAATAATTGCGAATATACAAAATATTGTGTTAGCGAGTAGCTTATGAATTTAGAGATGATAGTTCTTTTTGTTTGCCTATAAATAGACGGGGCGTACCCCGTCTCAAAATATAATTTTAAATTCATGCCGTGATAATTATACTACCGGTTCGTCCATATCATCAATGATGGAATTACAACTGCAAACAAGATTTCTATCGCCGTATGCATTATTTATTCTTCCAACTGATGGCCAAAATTTGTTTTTTCTCAACCAGCTTGCCGGGTATGCTGCTTTCTGACGAGAGTACGGATGAGCCCACCCATCTTTAATAATTTCAAATGCAGTATGCGGAGCATTTTTAAGTACGTTGTCGTTCTCATCAACTTTCTTTTCTTCAATTTCGCGAATCTCTTCTCGAATCGAAAACAAAGCTTCACAGAACCTGTCCATCTCTGCTTTACTTTCGCTTTCCGTCGGTTCAATCATTAATGTGTCATGAACAGGGAATGAAACTGTGGGCGCATGATATCCATAATCCATCAAACGTTTTGCAATATCTCCAACTTCAATATTTGCAGTGTGTTTAAATTCGTGCATATCGAAAATCAATTCGTGTGCAACCCGGTTGTTACTATTTGTATATAGCACTTTAAATTCTTTTTCAAGTACAGCTTTAATATAGTTAGCATTTAATATTGCAACTTTTGTCGCCTCGGTTAATCCTTCTTCACCCATAAGTTTTATATAAGCGTAAGAAATAAGAAGAACATTGGCACTTCCCCACGGTGCGGAAGCTACTGCATTTATTCCTTTTTCCCTGCCAAGATTAACAACAGAATGAGCGGGTAAAAACGGCACTAAATGTTTTGCAACAGCAATAGGACCCACGCCGGGCCCGCCGCCGCCATGAGGAATGGCAAAAGTTTTGTGAAGATTTAAATGGCACACATCTGCGCCTATCATTGCCGGGCTTGTTAACCCGACCTGCGCATTCATGTTTGCTCCATCCATATAAACCAATCCGCCGTTGTTATGAATGATCTCACATATTTCGCGGATACTTTCTTCAAACACACCGTGAGTTGAAGGATACGTTACCATCAGTGCGGCAAGATTTGTACTGTTAGCTTCAACTTTTTTCTTTAGATCATCAAGATCAATATTTCCGGAAGGAGTTGAATTTACTACAACTACTTTCATCCCCGCCATTACTGCGCTTGCGGGATTTGTCCCATGTGCAGAGGATGGAATAACGCATACGTTTCTGTATCCTTCATTTCTATCGTGATGATAAGCCCGGATAACCTTTAAGCCAGTAAACTCACCCTGAGCGCCGGAATTTGGCTGCATCGAAACAGCGGCAAACCCGGTGATCTCGCACAAATCCTTTTCGAGTTCTCTCAAAATTTCTTTATAGCCTTGTGTTTGATCTTCAGGCGCAAACGGATGCATCTTTGCAAAAGCAGACCAGGTGATAGGCAGCATTTCTGCTGCGGCGTTCAGCTTCATTGTACATGAGCCGAGAGAAATCATTGAGTGAACAAGTGAAAGATCTTTATTTTCAAGATGCTTTAAGTAACGCATCATTTCGGTTTCGGAATGATATGAGTTGAATATTTTGTGTGTTAAATATTTTGATGTGCGGTTAAATTCAACCGGATATTCAACCTTACTTTTCTCTGCAATTTCTTTTACATCATTTTCATTAATTGATTCACCTGCAACCGCTGCAAATACATTTATCAATTGTACAGCATCTATAAAATCTGTTGCCTCATTAATTGAAATACCGATTGAAGTACCGTCAATGTAAAGAAGATTTATCTTGTTTTTTAATGCTTCGGCTCTTATTGCTTCTAACTTTGCTTTCGATTCAAGTTTGAAAAAAAGAGTATCGAAATAATTTTTATTCGATTGAGAGTAACCAAGATTTTTCAAAGAAACATCAACAGTTTTAGCAATTCTGTGAATTCTTTCTGCAATAGCTTGTATACCGGATGGACCGTGATAAACTGCATAAAAACCAGAAATAACAGCGAGCAAAACCTGCGCAGTACAAATGTTACTTGTAGCTTTTTCGCGGCGGATGTGTTGTTCTCTCGTTTGCAGAGCCATCCTTAGGGCTGTGTTTCCGTTGTTGTCAATTGAAGCGCCAATTATTCTTCCTGGTATCTGCCGTTTGAATTCATCTTTGGTAGCAAAGTAAGCAGCATGCGGTCCACCGTATCCCATCGGAACTCCGAAACGCTGTGTGGTTCCCACGGCACAGTCAGCGCCAAACTCACCGGGAGGCGTTAACAGCGCAAGGCTCATTAAATCAGCCGCAACAACTTTATAAATATTTTGTTTTGCTGCCTGTTCAAATAAATTTCTGTAATTATAAATCTCACCGTAAACGGCAGGGTATTGAACAAGTAGTCCAAATATATTTTCATTCAGTTCAACTGTTTTATGGCTGCCTATCTGAAGTTCAATACCGATTGGTAAAGCTCTTGTTTTTAAAACATCAATTGTTTGTGGAAGACATTCCCCGGAAACGAAAAATACATTTGCGTTTTTATTTTTTCTCAAAGCAAAAAACATACTCATTGCTTCAGCGGCAGCGGTGCCTTCATCAAGCAAAGAAGCGTTAGCTATTTCCAGTCCGGTTAAATCAGAAACCATCGTTTGAAAGTTCATTAACGCTTCGAGACGACCTTGAGATATTTCTGCCTGATATGGGGTGTACTGCGTGTACCATCCCGGATTTTCAAGCACGTTACGCTGAATCACAGCCGGCATTCGAGTTGGATGATAACCCATTCCGATATAAGATTGAAAAACTTTGTTTTTTGCTGCAATTTTTTCCAATCCTTCAAGAAATTTATATTCTGATAATGGAGCGTCAAGTTGTAGTTTATTCTTTAATCTGATATTCGCGGGGATTGTTTCATTTATTAATGTATCAAGTGAATCAATTTCAATCTCTTTTAACATAGCAGCGGTATCAGTTTTATTTGTACCATTGTGTCTGCTCACAAATTTATCTGGATGCTGGAAGAAGTTCATATTTAATAATCTTTCATTTAATTCTGTTCAAGAAGTTTTGTTCAGTAAAATCTATAAAAATTATACGTTGAAATTTAAACATTTTAAAGGAGACATTGTTTGCAATTTAAAGAGTTTGTAAGAAGAAATTTATGCGGTTGAAGATGAAGCGATGAGTTTCATTGCAGCGTGGGCGGCATTTTGTTCGGCGCTTTTTTTATTACGCCCCTTGCCCACTCCAAATTCTTCTCTGCCGATCGTCACTTTGATTGTGAAAATTCTGTTGTGCTGCGGTCCTTCTTCTCTAACAACTATATAAGTTGGAATTTCCATGTGGTTTGCCTGAGCGTATTCGAGAAGCTGGCTCTTGTAATTCTCATCAATCAAATATACGCCTTCTTTAATGTTTGGCGCAATGATTGTTTTATAAATAAACTTACTTGAAGCCTCAAGACCACTTTCGAGATAAATAGCGCCGATAAAAGCTTCGAGCGCATCGCAAAGCACTGTTTGAGACCCGTTTAAAAAAGTGTGGGATAAGTTTTTGCTAATAAGAAGAAAATCCTGAAGTTTTATTTTCTCTGCAGCCTCGGCAAGTGTTAGCCGGTTTACAAGTTTGGCTCTAATTTTTGTTAAAAAACCTTCGTCTTTTTCGGGGAATGCATCAAAGAGATACTCGGCAACTACAAGGCTTAGAACAGAGTCGCCAAGAAATTCGAGCCGCTCGTTTGAAAATTTAAATTCTGTGTTTTGTTCTAAAAAAGAACGATGCATCAGCGCCTGGATAAACTGGGATTTATCCTTGATAGAAATACCGGCAAGTTGTTCCAACCTGTGAAACTTTTCGGGAGTAAAAACTTTTGCTATTAGCTTTTCTTGTTTTTTTTCTTCCCGCTGTTTTAATTTATCAAGCAGCCAGGAAAATAAATTAGGCAAAGTTATTCCTCAAACTTTTTAAATAGTAGTGAAGCGTTATGTCCGCCAAATCCAAATGTATTGCTAATTGCAACATCAATTTTTCTTTTGGTTGGTTGATGCGGGCTGTAGAATAAGTCGCATTCTGGATCAGGATTATCAAGATTAATCGTTGGCGGAACAATATTATTTTGAATTGCTAGTATTGCGGCAATAGCTTCAATACTTCCTGCAGCGCCCAATATATGTCCGGTCATAGATTTTGTCGAGCTAACTGCCAACTTATAAGCATGCTCTCCAAAAACAGTTTTGATTGCCATAGTTTCATTAACATCATTATACGGTGTTGATGTGCCATGCGCGTTTATATAATCAACATCTGTCAATTGAATTCCGGAATCTCTTATTGCTTCTCTCATCGACCTAACTGCGCCTTCGCCGCCCGGAGCCGGAGCAGTAATATGGTGAGCGTCGCCTGTTAAACCTATGCCGCAAATTTCAGCATAAATTTTTGCGCCTCTGTTTGTCGCATGAGTTAATTCTTCAAGCACCATAGCGCCTGCGCCTTCGCCTATAACAAAACCATTGCGGTCTTTATCAAACGGACGCGAAGCTTCTTTATATCTGTCGTTCCAGGTTGAGAGTGCACGGAGTGAATTAAATCCTGCGATACCCATTTCGGTTACAGCCGCTTCAGAACCGCCGCACATCATTAAATCGGTGCTTCCTCTTTGAATTAACATAAAAGCATCTGCAATTGCATGAGATGAAGTAGCGCATGCAGAAGTGGTTGCGTAATTGGGACCCTTCAAACCAAAGCGAATAGAAATTTGACCTGCTGCAATATCCGAGATCATCATCGGAATAAAAAACGGACTAATCTTTCGAGGATTTTTTTCCTGGAAATAAATCCAGAATTGCTGTTCAAGCGTGGTCATTCCGCCAATACCGCTTCCAAAAATGACTCCGAATTTTTCTTTATCAACAGTTTCAAGATTATTACCGGAATCCTTCATAGCCATTTCAGCAACCGCCATAGCATACTGCGTAAATAAATCCATCCGCCTGACAGCTTTTTTATCTATATAATCTTCCGGTTTAAAACCCTTTATTTCCGCGGCAAACTTTGTATCGAAGTTTGAAGTATCAAAACGGGTTATTAAATCTACTCCGTTGCGGGCTTCTATTAATCCCTTCCAGTATTCTTCTATACCAATACCGATAGGAGTTATTGCACCTAACCCGGTTACAACTACCCTTCTTTTACTCATATTGCCTCCAGCCAAAAAATTTCTTTGCGGTTAATGAAGTGAAATAAAGTCGAGAAAATAATTATCTTCCCGACTTTAAATAAACAACTAACCAAGTTTTTCTTTTAAGTACTTTACAGCATCGCCAACAGTACCTATTTTTTCGGCGTCTTCATCAGGAATGGAAACCTGGAAAGCACTTTCAAATCCCATTACGAGTTCAACGATATCTAAAGAGTCTGCTCCAAGATCGTTTGTAAATGAAGCTTCAGGTGTAATCTGAGAATCTTCAACACCTAACTTGTCCATGATGATCTCTTTTACTTTGGCTTCAACATCCATAGTGTATCTCCTATATGTTTATGATTTTGATAAGAATAATTTAATTAAAAATAATCAGATTTCTAAATTTTTTTTTACATTGTCATTCCGCCGTCAACGGCAACTACCTGACCGGTAATGTAGCTGGCATCATCGCTGCAAAGGAACGCAACAAGCCTTGCAACGTCTTCGGGAGCCCCCATACGGCGTAACGGAACGTTTTTTAGCAATGCTTCTTTTTGCTCTTCATTTAACGCTTTTGTCATATTAGTTTGAATGAAACCGGGGGCAACCGCATTAACAGTAATATTTTTCCCGCCAAGTTCTTTAGCCATCGATTTCGTAAATCCAATAACGCCTGCTTTTGATGCCGAGTAATTTGCCTGCCCGGCATTGCCAACAACTCCAACAACCGAGGCGATATTAACTATTCTACCGTAGCGCTGTTTTATCATCGGTCTTATTGCAGCCTTAGTATAGTTAAACACACTTTTTAAATTTGCCGAAATTACTTTGTCAAACTCTTCTTCAGTCATTCTTAAGAGTAAATTATCTCTTGTAATGCCGGCGTTATTTACAAGAATATCTACTCCGCCCATTTTATCTATTGCTGCCTGTATAGTTATTTCGGCATCGAGCAAGGAAGATGCATCTGCTTTTATTGCAAAAATATTTGTGTCAGCAAGTCCAAATTCTTTTTGAAATTCATCAGCGCATTCATCGCAGTTGTTATTTGCAAACACAATATCCGAGAATAAAATATCGCTGCAATACCTTGTAGCCAATTCTTTAACAATTGCTTTTCCTATACCGCGTGATGCGCCGGTAACAATGGCTCTTTTAGTTTTTTGTGCCATTAACTTCTCCAATCATAATTTTGTTCAAATAATGTTCTCTATAATCTTCAAGTTCAGCAAAATCTTTTTCTCCAAAAAAATGAAGAAGTTCTTCGCGGCATGCCTCATAGATAGTGGTTTGCACTCCGCCCTGTTTGTTGCATACTTTTAAGCGGTCTATATGTTCATCATCTATAGTTAGTGAACCTTCGTAAATAGTAAGCGGAAACAATATACAATAAAGCGGTTTGTATTCCCACTTATGTGCGCCTTCTTCTAAAGCTAATTTTTGAAGACTGCACAGCCCGTTTTTATCTAAGAATGTACACTTATCGTTAATAACATTTGTACCAACGGCAACACCCGATTCAAAATCTTCGTCTGTTTCGGGAGCTTCAAACCAGTCTTTAATTTCTTTTGATTGTGTCTCATCCATATACGGAATAATTTTTTCTTTTATGGATAGGATAAATTGGTTTTCTTTTAAATCAGTATAAACGCCGTAGTGGCAGCACTCACCATTGCATCTGCAATTAAAAGGAAATGTAAAAATTAAAGGATCAATAAGAAGACCCTTGATCTCTTTTGTAAAACTATCGGTAGAAAATTTTTCGCTCATTAAAGGTATTTCTCCACGTCGGTATATTTATCTATACCGAAACATTTAACATCAGGATTTATTCTTTTCAAAAGTCCTTGAAGCACCTTGCCAGGACCAATTTCATAAAACTCTTCAACACCGTCGGCAATCATATTTACAATGGTTTCTTCCCACCGTACAGGAGACGTTACCTGCTGGTAAAGCATATCAGATATTTCATCTTTTGCTTTTACCGGTTTTGCAGTAACATTTGCATACACCGGAAAACGCGCATCAAAGATGGAAGTATTATTTAAAGTCTCTTTTAATTTTTCTTTAGCAGGAAGCATCAGAGGAGAATGAAACGCGCCGCTTACAACAAGCTCTTTCACCATCCTGGCGCCTTTAGCTTTACAAATCTCCATGCCTCTTCTAACACCATCAATTGAACCGCTTATTACAACCTGACCCGGCGAGTTAAAATTAGCGCTTTGCACTATACCCGCTGCGGAAGCTTCTTTACAGCATTCATCAACCGTAGCGGGCTCAAGTCCTATTACTGCCGCCATCGTTCCTCTTTGTTCTATCCCTGCCTGCTGCATTGCTTTACCGCGCTCGCGAACGAGCTTTATTCCATCATAAAATTGGATTGCGCAAGCAGCAACAAGCGCAGAGTACTCTCCTAACGAATGACCTGCCGCCGCATCAGCCTGAATAGTTCTTATGATGCTTGCAAGAACGACGCTGTGTAGAAAAATTGCAGGCTGCGTAAATTCTGTCTGCTTTAATTCTTCTTCGGGTCCGTTAAACATAATATAAGAAAGATTTACACCAAGAGCATCATCAGCGGTTTTAATCATTTCTTTGGCTTCGACAGAATTGTCGTAAAGATCTTTTGCCATCCCAACGTACTGGGCTCCCTGTCCTGGGAATAAAAATGCTTTTTTTGCCATATTAGGATTTAATAATTAATTTTAATCCATTCCCCAAACAAGATAGCAAGCGCCATATGTGTAGCCCGCTCCGAACGAGGATAAAATCAATTTATCACCTTTTTTAACTTTGCCGGCACGGTAATATTCCACAAGGCACATAGGGATGGTTGCTGCTGTTGTGTTTCCATATCGATCAATGTTAATCATAACTTTATCTTTAGAGATGCCCATTCTTTCTGCGGTTGCATCAATAATTCTTAGATTTGCCTGATGAGGAACAAGGAAAGCAACATCTTCAGCGGTTAATTTATTCTTTTGCATAATTTCATACGAAATATCCGCCATGCCTTTAACTGCCACTTTGAAAACAGCTTTACCATCTTGATAAATAAAGTGCATTTTTTTATCAACTGTTTCGTGAGAGGATGGATTTAAACTTCCTCCCCCTTTCATATATAAAGCTTCCCGTCCGGAGCCGTCGCAGTGTAAAAGAGAATCCTGGAGTCCGTAATTTTTATCTTCGGTTGGCTCAAGCAAAACTGCCGCGCCCGCGTCGCCAAATAGTATACAATTATTCCTGTCCGTGTAGTCAGTAATTGAGCTCATTTTATCGGCGCCTATCACCATTACTTTTTTGTAACGCCCGGTTTCAATTAATGATGCTCCAACATGAAAGCCGTAAATAAAACCGGAACACGCAGCAGAGAGATCAAAACCCCATGCATTTTTAGCCCCGATGTTATCCTGAACTAAACAGGCTGTTGCGGGGAAAAACATATCGGGAGTAACTGTGGAAACTATTATAACATCTATATCTTCAGGATTGATGTTATATTTCTCAAGTAAATTTTTTGCCGCTCCTGTAGCTAAATCGCTTGTGGCGCCATTTTCAAGAATTCTTCTTTCGCTTATGCCAGTTCGGGATTTAATCCATTCGTCGGATGTATCAACTATTTTTTCAAAATATTTATTATCATAAATTTTATCCGGGACGTACATTCCCAATGCAGTGATAACTGCATTATATTTTGTGTTTAAAGCCATTATTTACCGTTCAGTTATAAATGAATATTGTTTAATTGAATTTTCAATTTTGTTTACAAGATTTTTTTTGTGCATCTCGTTCGCACGAAGCACCATGTTTGTTATCGCTTTCGGAGTGCTTGAACCATGCCCGATGATGCTGATGCCATTGACACCGAGCAGAGGCACACCGCCGTGTTCTTGATAATCTAAACTTTTTAAAGATTTCCGGAGTGATTCTTTCGATAATATTATTTTAATTTTATCGAAGAAACTCTTTTCGGCTGTCTGTTTTAATAAATGTTTTAATAATTTGGGAACTGACTCACCAAATTTAAGAAGTATGTTGCCGACAAATCCATCACAAATAATAATATCAACATTTTTCGTTAATATATCTCTGCCCTCAACATTTCCGATAAAATTTAAATTTGAACGTTTGAAAATTTTAGCTGCTTCTTCAACAACTTCATTTCCTTTTCCTTCCTCTTCGCCCATACTTAAAAGACCAATCGACGGATTATTTTTTCCGCCCATTTCTTTTGCATAGATGGAACCCATCACTCCATATTCAAAAAGATGCGAAGGCTTTGCATCCTTTCCTGCTCCTACATCATAGACGCAACAAACGCCGTTAACGTTAGGAAATTCTGCGCCTATTGTTGGGCGACCAACTCCGGGAATTCGACCCATAATAAGCGTAGACGCCGCCATCATGGCGCCTGTATTTCCGGCACTGACGAATGCATCAGCTTTTTTCTCTCTAACCATCCTGGTGCCGACAACAATTGACGAATCGGGCTTTGCCTTCAACGAAGATGTCGGTGAATCGCCCATTTCTATTACTTCCCCGGCATGTATAATGTTATCCTCATTAAAAGAGAGTTTACTTGAATTAATTATTTGAAGTATCTCTGCTTTTTTTCCGACTAAGAATAATTCAAATCCTTCGTCCTGCTCAAGCGCATTTATAGCACCAATTACAGCATTCTGAGGGGCATAATCACCCCCCATTGCATCAACAATTATTCTGCATTTAGAATCTTGAGAACCAGAATTGTTCATCAGAAGGAATTATTAATAAATTAGCTTTTGGGAATGAACATAGAGCGTTCATTATAGTAACCGCAGGAAGGGCATGCGCGATGGGCAAGTTTCATTTCGCCGCAATTTGAACATGAACCCAGAGTTGGAGCAGTCGCTTTGTAATGTGTTCTATGTTTATCTCTTCTGCTTTTAGACCATTTACGTTTAGGATTTGGCATCGGTGTTCCGTTATTTTTTTAATTAATTTTATCTAATTTTTTCTTTATTTCTAGCAAAGGCTGCCAGCGTATATCAACACTTTGAGTACAGCCGCATTCTCGTTCGTTTAAGTTCTGACCGCATTTATAGCAAAGTCCTTTGCAGTCTTCCTTACAAAGTTTTTTCATCGGAATGGCTAATATTGCATAATCTCTTACATCCGAAGAAATGTTTATTCTATCGGTATCTGTATGAATATATACCAAATTCAAAGAATCATTCTCTTCAGGAGGCGAGCCGTATAAATAAACCATCTTATAGCTGTTAGTAAGTATGGGCATAATATCTAAAGCACATCTGTCGCATACAAATTTTGCCATCACTGATAAATTTACTTTTAAAATAATTTGTGACGGCGCTTTGCTCAGTTCAACATCAGCTTTAATATTGCCGGTAAAATCTTCGACAAGTCCAATATTTTCAACAGCTTCAGCGAAAATAAATTTATGAACTCCTTCGCTTAAGTTCGAAATTTTAATTGTCATTATATTCTCTCTAAAATCGAGCAAAAACGATTCAAAATATAGATATACTCTTACTGATAGTCAACATTTCCTAATTGCTAACTTACGGATTATTTCTACCTTTAAGCCTTGAAATGATTTATTTTTCGGAAATACTAAGTGAATATTAAAATAAATTTTGTAAATAAAAAACGTCCAAATTGTTCCATAATCATGATTAGCAAAACCCATGATCTACAATTTGGCTATATATTATGGATTGCGGGACAAGACATTTCATTAATATTAATAACTTAACACTAAAGTTCATGTAATATTTGGAAGAATATTCATGAGACAAATAAAAAGATAGAATGGCTGAATGAAGATGAATGGATGAATGTTTTTCATTCAAACATACAACCATTCAATCATTCTAATGTGATAATTTGGTTCTGGTTTGTCCAGATTAAGTGTTTTAAAAGTTTTGCAAATTTACATTTAATAAAAAAGAAAGCTATTTTTGATTTTGGAAATCACATTATTGGTTGTATGCTATCTGTAAAAAATTTAACAAAAGAATTTAAGAATTTAATTGTTGTTGATAATCTTTCCTTCGAGGTAAGCGAGGGAAAAATATTTGGACTTTTAGGTCCTAACGGCGCAGGTAAGACAACTACAATCAGAACGATTTTAAATATAATCCGACCATCATCGGGAAATATTTTTTTTGACGGAAAACCGATTACCACTGAATTTTTTAATATCATAGGTTACCTTCCCGAAGAGAGAGGGCTATACAAGAAAAGCAGGGTGATTGATGTAATCAAATATTTTGCTGTGTTGAAAAATATTCAAGCAAAAAAAGCAATTAGTTTAGCTGATGAATGGCTGAATAAACTTGATCTTTGGGATCTAAAAGAAAAGAAGATAGAGGAACTTTCTAAAGGAAATCAGCAGAAAGTACAATTCATAACCTCGGTTCTCCACGAGCCTAAATTACTTATTCTCGATGAACCATTTGCCGGATTCGATCCAATTAATCAGGAAAAAATTAAAGAACTGATTTTATCTTTTGTTGATCAGGGTAAAATTATAATATTGTCCACTCATCAGATGGATACGGCAGA